>Ga0302324_100000043_pt1 | contig 281601 bp, 226 predicted proteins | sample Palsa_T0_1_FD_201949 | JGI IMG/M metagenome (GOLD analysis project Ga0302324, IMG submission 201949) | Peat permafrost microbial communities from Stordalen Mire near Abisko, Sweden - Palsa_T0_1 | ecosystem: Environmental > Terrestrial > Soil > Palsa > Peat permafrost | place: Sweden: Abisko... | reverse complement strand
GGTGTCCTCTCCATAGTTAGGACCCGCGCGCCCTATGCGTCCTCCGGAGTGACCAGGCGTTCGTTCAAGGCGGACTGGAAATTGCTTAATCGGCCAGAGGCCGATTTCGGTCTGGGGCAGATCGATCTGCCAACCTTCGTAACGCAATTGCGGATCGCGCTCGCAGCGATCTTGCGCCGTTTGACAGACGCCAGCCGGGACACCCGCCCGCTGCAGCCGATCCATCAACTCATAGACATCGACACCGATGGTCGCCGCCTGAATCAAGGGGTCGAGCGTCTCCTGATGCGCCAACCGTGAATCGAGGTTGGCAAAGCGCGGATCTGCGAGCCACTCAGAACGGCGTAGCGACTTGGCGAGGCTGCTCCACTGCTCGTCCGTGAATACAGAGATGGCGATCCATTCATCCTCTCCCAGCCCCCGATAGGCGCCATGCGGCGCTGAACGCTTATGGGGAGAGCGATTGCCATAACGTGCCCAGCGCCTTTTGTTGACTGAATTATCGAGGATTGCGGTGCCAGTGAGGTAGAGCCCCATCTCGGTCTGCGAGCTATCAATATGACATCCTTTCCCGCTTGTCGCCTGGCGATGCAGAGCAGCAAGCATGGCAGTGGCAAGATTGTAGGCGCCGAACCAATCGAGATAGGAATAGCCGATCCCAGCTGGCGGATAGGGTTCGGGCAGCCCGGACATTTCGCTTACGCCGCTGAAGGCTTGCGCGGTCGGACCGAACGCCCGGGTGCGACCGTATTGGCCGTATTCTCCGAAGCCGGACTGCTGCGCGTAGATGATGCGCGGATTGATCTCGCGCAGTCGTTCGTATCCAAAACCCATCCGCTCCATCGTACCGGGCGAGAAGCCCTCAACGATGACATCGACATTGCGGATGAGATCTTCGAGAATCTCCTTGCCGCGCGCGCTTTTGAGATTGAGCGACATGGCGAGCTTGCCGGAATTTACTTCGCTGAAGGCTCCGCAGCGATTGGGATCGTCACCCCTCGGCGTTGCAATGAAATCCGTGGCATTGTCACGTTCTGCCCTTCCGCCTGGCGGGCAGCGCCCGGCGCCGAAACGCAGGCCGTCGATGCGGCCAATATGCTCGACTTTGATAACGTCGGCGCCGAGCGCCGTGAGATAACGTCCGGCACCGGCGCTTGCTAGCATCCAGCCGAGATCGAGAACGCGGACCCCAGCGAGCGCGGTCGGAGCGCCTTCGACAACGGGCGAGCCGGCACTACGGGACAGACCGCTGCCATCGATGATCGGCTCCGCCGCCCGTGGTGCGGACCATTCGCGCAGGACTGCCTCGTTATGCTCGCCAATGCGGGCCGGACGCGCCTTTGAGACTTTCCACGGCGCCTGCTCGCTGTACCAGCGCGCGCCGACGTAGGTGTAGTCGGCGTCATCCTCCTCGTGATGCACGGGCGTGAAGGTTCCCCGCGCGATCCAGTGCGGATCCTGCGCGTTCTCCTCAGGCCGGCGGACTGGTGCCCAGGGCAGCCCGTGGTCCTGCCCGTCGCGCCAAAGGTCTGCGCTGAACAGGAGGCGATTAGAGAGGCGGTCGATCAGAAGCGATAGCCGCTCTTCTGCGGCACTGCACGCTTCCGCACCTGCGGAGGAAAGCCCCTCGTCCATGCCATATTTCGCGAGCACCGCCGCGGCCGCGCGCGGTGCTTCGGACGAGAAGGTAGCGGCGGAGCGAAGGTAGGTCTTGTAAGGCATGACGTAGCGGCCATCCTTGGTTAGCGACAAGGCGGGCACACTCGTCGTGCGAAACGAATGGCGGCATGTCTGCCGAAAATGAGCTTGGCGAAGATAAACCCAGTCAGGAAGATCCGTTTCGGTATTCTGACTTACTGCATTGTGCACGCTGGTCACGAGCCGCTGACCTTCGCCCGTGCGCCGGCGATGAGCGAGTGCGCCGAGCATCGCAATCACCGTCACCTCGCCGGCAATATGATAAGCCTGCCACATTTGCGGAGCGATCGGCGGGGTCTCATAGCCGGCGGTCGGATGCGGGTCATAGCCGCAGTTCATCATCACGCCGCCGAGCGCGAGATGGACGAGATCGCTCGCCAGATAGTCGGCCCAGGGACCTGTGTCGCCAAACGGGCTAATGCGGGCGTAGATCAGGCCGCGATTTCGCGTGGCGAGTGCTTCGTAATCAATCCCACGATCTGCCATGTAAGTGCGCGCACGCGTGTCGATAACCATGTCCGTCTGCGCCGCAAGTTCACGGAACTGCTTCTGCCCCTCGGTCGCATCCAGATCGATGACGATGCTACGTTTGCCATGGTTGTAGTGCCAGAAATGGAGACTGGCCTCGGGGTCGGGACGGTCGTCACGGAAAGGGCCTATACGGCGGGTTGATTCTCCCTCGGGCGGCTCGACCTTGACGACGTCGGCTCCCAGGCCGACAAGGACCTTTCCAGCATATTCGCCCAATTCATCGGCGACCTCCAGAACGCGCAATCCGTCCAGATAGTGATCCATTGTCCGCACTCCCCAAAAAAAATCTTGCTCTACCAGGCAGGGCCATGATATTGGTTGGGCCATTGACTGATGTCAAGGGGGGAGTGGCCGCTGGAAGGTGGCTGGCAAAACCATATGTCGAAAACGGTTGCCATCATCGGTTACGCGGCCTTGCCCTGCGGAAAATGGCAGACACCTGCTGAGGCGGAAATCGCGACGCTCGAGCACGAGGTGCTCGCGCGGCTGGTGATCGAGGCCACTGCCGATGCGGGCATTGAAAAGCGCGACATTAGCTCGCTCTGTCTAACCCTGCCTCGCGAATACACACGCCAGAAATACTTCGGCACCTTCATGGCGAGCTACCTCAAGCTTGCCTGTACCGGCTCGGTCAGCGAGGCGCTGGGCAACGGGATGACGGGCGGTTTGGCTTTTGAGAATGCTTGTAACGACATCCTCCTCGGTCGGTCGAAGGTCGCGCTCGCGATGGGCATCAATTTTGAATCACAGGCCAAGGCTGCCGACTTGATGATGAGTTCCATGCGCGCCGTTGGCGATGTCGACTTTCAAGCTCCTTTCGGCATCAGCCCCATCGCTTGGGGTGCAATGGACGCGATGCGCTACATGCATGAGACTGGCGCGACGCGCGAGCAGATCGCCTCAGTCGCGGTCAAAAATCGCGCACATGCCGCCCTTAATCCGCTAGCCCAATTCCGCACGCCGCTGACGCTGGCGGAGGTACTCAACAAGCCTCCGATCGTCTCGCCGCTCGGCCTTTTCGAAGTGCCGCCCCGAAGCGATGGCGCTGTCTGCCTCGTGCTCGCAGAGGAGGACGTCGCTCGCGGTCTCGGCAAACCTTACGTCCGTATCCGCTCGCGCGCCTTCTACCACGAGGGCGTCCATCAGGTAAGCGACGAGCCTAACGACATGATTGCGCTCAACGCGCTTGAGATCGCTGGAAGTTCCGCGTATGAACAGGCAGGTATTGGACCCGGTGACATCGACTTCGGCGAGCTCTACGCTGCCGTCACCATCATGGAAATCCTGGCCAGCGAAGCATTGCGGCTTATCCCGAGAGGCCAAGGCGCAGTGTGGGCAGCGCAAGGCCGCACATCGCTCGGCGGTACAATCCCGCTTGCCACCTCTGGAGGCCTGCTGTCGCGAGGACATCCGCCTTACATCACGCCCCTCTATAGCTTCGTTGAGGCGGTGGATCAGTTGCGCGGCACCGCTGGCGCCCGCCAGGTCGCCAGCGCTGAGCTCGGGTTGACTGCCGCCGAACTCGGCAACTACAACGCCGCGCTTGTGCACATCCTCGAAGGGATCCACTAATGCTCAAAACTATCATGCGGGATTACGCGCATCCATATCCACCACGGATTTCGGATTTCACCAAAACCTTCTGGCACGCGTTGGACGACGGCCGCTTCATCACCACGCGCGGCGCTCGCTCGGGCGGGCTCACCTTCCCGCCTAAACCGTTCTCGCCCCACGAATGGGGCGAGCCGATCGAGTGGACCGAGCTGTCCGGCCAAGGCAAGCTCTACTCTTGGACGACTATGTACGCGGTGCCCGCCGCTTTCCAGCGGGAAGCGCCGTATCGTGTTTGCGTTGTTGATCTCGACGAGGGCATTCGCGTCGTCACTCGGCTACTCAGCGATGGCGCGGCACCGCTCGATTCTCCGATCGAGCTGGTAGTCATTCGGTACACGGATTGTACATCGTTTGCAGCGCGCCTATTGTCCGGAGCCGAGACATGATCGAGACCGCCCATCGCATCGGCTGGGATGAGAGCCACTCCATGTTCCGGGACGCCGTGCGACGCTTCTTTGCACGGCATCTGGAACCGAACATGGCACGCTTCGACGCGGAGGGAAGCACCGATCGCTCATTCTGGCTCGCCGCCGGAGAGGCAGGATTGCTGTGCCCGCAGGTGCCCGAAGTCTACGGAGGCCTACGACTCGATTTCCGCTTCAACGCCATCGTCGCGGAGGAACTTGGCTATTGCGGATCACCGATCGCGATCAACGTCCACTCCGATATCGTGCCGGACTATCTTATTCATTACGGTACCGACGAGCAGAAGCAAGCTTACTTGCCTAAAATGGTTTCGGGAGCATGCGTCAGCGCCATCGTGATGACAGAGCCCAACGGTGGATCTGACCTTGCCCGGTTGCGTACCTCTGCACGCTTTGATGGTACGCACTACATAGTCAACGGCGCCAAGACGTTCATTAGCAACGGCCAAAACGCTCACCTGTTGGCAACCGCCGTGCGCACCGTCGATGCAGGCGCAAAAGGCATCTCACTGCTTTTTATTGACGCAGACCTTAAGAGGGTTGCGCGCGGACGCAATCTCGACAAGATCGGCCAATGGTCAGCCGACACGTCGGAGATATTTTTTGATGACGTGCGCGTGCCAGCGGACCGGCTGCTCGGCGCGCCAGGCGAGGGCTTTACTATGATGATGCGCCAGTTGCCCCAGGAGCGGCTGAGCATTGCCATCGGCGCACAGGCGGCTGCCCAGCGCGCGCATGACGAGGCGGTCCGCTATACGCGCGAACGCAAGGCCTTCGGCAGGCCTGTACTCAATTTTCAGAATACTCGATTTACGCTCGCCGAGACGGCAACGAAGCTTCAGGTAGGTTGGGCGCATCTGGACTGGACGCTGCGAAAACTTGTCGCCGGCGAACTATCTGCAGCCGGAGCCTCGGCCGCCAAACTCTGGCACACCGAAACACAATGGCAAATCATGGACGCCTGCCTTCAACTCTTCGGCGGCCATGGCTACATGAATGAATATATGATCGCACGTCTGTGGCGTGATGCTCGCGTACTTCGCATTTACGGCGGCACTTCCGAGATCACGAAGGAAGTCATAGGGCGTTGCCTGTGAATCCTGAGCCAGCCTTCGCCGCCGGCACGGCGATCGAGGACATGGTCGATACTGCCCTTCTCGCTGAGTGGATGGAGCAGCAGCGCCTGGATCGCGGGCCAATTCTCGGTATCAAACCACTCAACGGAGGCACTCAAAACATCATCCTGCGCTTCACCAAAGGCGGACGCCACTTCGTGATGCGCCGTCCCCCGCTCTCCCAGCGTGCCGAAAGCAATGAAACGATGCGGCGGGAATCCCGCATACTAGCGGCGCTAGCGGAAACGGATGTCCCGCATCCGCGCCTTATCGCGGCTTGCGTTGATGAGGCCCGCTTTGGATACGCTTTCTACCTGATGGAGCCGGTGGAGGGCTTCAATGCAGTGTCGGGGTTACCCGTTTCCCTTTGGGACAACCCGGAGGCGCGGCATGCCATGGGGCTCTCGATAGTCGAGGGCGCGGTAAAGCTCGGGGCCGTGGACTACAAAGCCGTTGGTCTTGAGGGCTTCGGCAAGCCCGACGGCTATCTTGAGCGGCAAGTCACGCGGTGGCGTTCGCAGCTGGATGGTTATAGCCGCCATAACGGTTGGCCAGGCATCGCCGCGCTGCCCGGCATCGAGGCGGTGCGCGATTATCTCGACGCCAACCGGCCGACAGACTTCGAACCAGGCATCCTGCATGGAGATTACTCGATAGGCAACGTCATGTTCCGCAATGACCGCCCCGAGCTCGCCGCGATCATAGATTGGGAGCTGACGACAATCGGCGATCCGCTACTCGACCTCGGCTGGCTGCTCGCGACCTGGCATGGCGAGCCGCCTGTCAATCTACCTGTCCTCACGGTCGATCCATGGGATGGATTCCCAACCGGCGAAGAACTAGTCGCGCACTACGCATCCCTTTCGCACCGCAATCTTAATTCGATCAACTGGTACGCGGTGCTTGCCTGCTACAAGCTCGCGATTATTCTTGAGGGCACCTTCGCGCGCGCCTGTGCCGGTCGCGATCCAATGGCAACTGGTCGCCAGCTTCATGACACCGCGACCAAGCTTCTTCAGCGCGCCCTGCACAGAATCCAGTAGGTGCGACAGTCAACATTCGGAAGAAGAATATGAACTTCGAATTATCGTCCAAGACCCGCGATTTGATCTCCCGGCTCGACACATTTATGGCCACCGAAATCTATCCGGTCGAAGCCCAGTACCACGGCTTCGTGACCGACTCGGCCAATCTCTGGAAAGTCTGGCCGGGCATGGAGGCGCTCAAAGACAAGGCCAAGGCGGCAGGCCTCTGGAACCTATTTTTGCCACACGAATATCATGAGTTCAGCCCAGGCCTCACCAACCTGGAATATGCACCCCTTGCGGAGCGTATGGGACGCATCGACTGGGCGTCGGTCGCCTTCAATTGCTCAGCGCCGGATACCGGCAACATGGAGGTGCTGGCTAAATATGGATCACCCGAGCAGAAGGAACAATGGTTAAAGCCCCTGCTGGCAGGAGAGATCCGCTCCGCCTACGCCATGACAGAACCGCAGGTGGCATCCTCGGACGCTACCAATATCGAGCTCTCCATCCAGCAGGACAGTAGCGACTTTGTCCTGAACGGGCGCAAATGGTGGATTTCCGGAGTGATGCACCCCGACCACCGGTTCCTGATCGTGCTTGGCAGGAGCAACAACATTGCGGGACGACATGCCCAGCATTCGATGATCATCGTGCCAGCGGGGACACCAGGCCTGACTGTGGTGCGTCACCAATCGGTGTTCGGCCGTACTAACACGCCTTTCGGCGAGGCGGAGCTTCGCTTCGACAATGTTCGCGTACCTGCGAGCAACCTCCTTCTCGGTGAGGGTCGCGGCTTCGAGATAGCCCAAGGAAGGCTAGGGCCCGGCCGCATTCACCACTGCATGCGCTCGATTGGCCAAGCCCAGCGCGCGCTTGAAATCATGGCGCGCCGCGCGGACACGCGCGTCGCTTTCGGCCGCAAGCTTGCCGACCAGAGTAGCGTGCGGCAGGACATCGCCCGCTCCTACATCGAGGTGGAGATGGCCCGGCTGCTAACTCTGAAGGCCGCAGATGCTATGGACCGCGTGGGCAACAAGGTTGCCCGGGACCTTATCGCCGCCATCAAGATCGTCGCGCCGAAGATGGCGCAAACAGTCGCCGACCGCGGCGTACAGATCCTCGGCGGCATGGGCGTTTCGGATGACACGCCAATCGCCAACTTCTTCACAATGAATCGCTTCCTGCGCCTCGCAGATGGACCGGATGAAGTTCATCTATCGCAGCTCGGGAAGCTGAAGGTCTCCGAATACTGCGCGCTCGATCCGCTTTCGTGAGAAAGCCCATGACCAACCGGCATGTTGTGAACACACGACTGTTCGTTATTTCTGTTCTGCTGGGATTATTCGACGGGGCGGACTTGGGCTCGATGGGCCTCGCCATGTCGCGGATCAGCAGGGAACTGTCGCTGGATCCCGTCGAGGCCGGTCTGTGCGCCAGCGCCAGCTTGGTCGGACTTACTTTGGGTGCCATGGTCTGCGGCCGGTTGGCCGACATCATAGGCCGAAAAATACTGCTTGCAGCGACAGCACTGTGCCTCGGTGTTTTCTCCCTGTTGACGGCCCATGTGGTGACCTATCACGCGCTCCTGGTGGTGCGCTTCCTCGCCGGGATCGGTATGGGCGGTCTCTATCCGATCGTCATCATGAGCTGCCATGACTCGGCAGTGCCGTCATTCCGCTCGACAGCGGTGAGCATCTTAGTCGCGGCGGCATCAGTGGGCGGCTTGTCAGTCAGCATGGTGGCTATGGCGCCAGATTGGCGCTGGATCTTCTATTTCGGCGGGATCGGCCCGCTGCTGTTGCTGCCCTTCATCTTGATGATTCCCTCTACCGACGCGGTCGCGCGAACCGGTAACTCAGATAGAAACCGCATCGGTGCAATCCTGTTCGGAGAGGCCAGAACAATGGGTACGGTGGCGGTCTGGGCAAGCTGCTTCTTCACCGCGATGACAATCTACTGCGTAATCAACTGGGTCGCGGCGTTGCTCGTCAAACAGGGCTACACCGAGAATATGAGCCATGTCGGCGCCGCCACCTATTCAGTTGGTGCGATCTTCGGCAATCTGCTGGCCGGTTATCTTGCCGATCGCGGGGGCGCCCGGACCGTCTACATCACGACCTATCTCACCACGGTCGGAGGCCTTTTACTGATGGCAGCCACGCCCGGACCGGCGCTGACTTTCCTCAGCATCTTCGGCATCGCGGCCGCGATCGGCGGCGCGCAGCTCGTCACCTATGCGCTAGTGCCGACCTTCTACCCAGCGCTCGGACGCGGAACGGGCGTCGGCGCAATGGTTGCCTCCGGCCGCATCGGATCCATTTGCGGCCCAATCATGGCCGGGTTGGTGCTGAGGGGTGGCGGCTCGGCAGGCGCAGTATTTCTCGCACTGGTGCCCGGCGTGCTTGTTGCGCTTGTACTTGCGCTTGCGTTCCTTAAGCAACTTCGGCTTAGGGCAATCCCGTGATTTTCGAGTGGCGTAGCTATGATCTGCTGCCGGGCAAAGTGCCTGCTTATATCGAGCTGCTGCAAACAGTCGGCCTGACGGTCGCGACGCGTTTTCTGCCAATGTTGGGTTACTGGTTCACCGAAAGCGGTACGCTGAACCGGCTTCACCATCTTTGGCTGTACCGCGATTTTGAGGATAGGGCGGCCCGCCGGATCACGCTTAGTACCGAACAGGTATGGACAGGCAATTTCATTCCCCGCGCGATGGCGCTGGTGCTTTACCAGCGCAGCAGCATCATGCGGCTGGACGAGGCCGACGAGCACTTCCGCGATCTGTGCGAGGCAGCAATGCGTGGGCCTTTGGTGGTGGACCAGGCGAGCGTATCAGCGACGGCGATCTGCCAGTTCGCGTATCTGGCCGCGCCAGTCCCGACCGAGGCAATGACCGTCGCACGCTGGCGCGTTCTCTCCGGCTACCGGGTCGGGACATTCGCCACGCTCATTCAGGGCGGTGAGCTTGCCGAGAATGGCGGTAGCTACCTTGAGCATGAGCTCATACGCCCTCTTCCTTTCTCTCCGCTCTGAAAACCAAGGACCAAGACGATGCCGCAATCCGCCGCTCCCGAAATTCTCTGCGACGTACTCGTCATCGGTTCTGGAGCGGGCGGTCTTTCCACGGCCGTGACCGCGCGCGCTCAGGGGCTCGACGTAGTCGTCGTCGAGAAGGAGCCCCATTTTGGAGGGACAACGGCTTTCTCCGGCGGCGTGCTATGGATCCCAGGGAGTCAGCACGCCGATAGCTCGGACAGCCGCGAACGAGCGTTGCGTTACATCAAGGGACAGGTCGGCGTTCATTTCGACGAGTCAGCGGTCGAGACCTTTCTAAGTGTCGGCCCTGAGATGCTCCGCTTTTTCCAGGATAAGACACAGGTCAAGTTCGTCGCGACCGCTTATCCGGACTATCATCCACAGGCCGAGGGCGGGATCGATATCGGGCGCTCAGTGCTTGCAGCTCCCTTCAACGCCAAAGTTCTTGGCAAGGAGCTCAAGCGGCTACGGCCCCCGCTCAAGACGATCACCTTCCTCGGCATGATGTTCAATTCATCTAACGCTGACATCAAACATTTCTTCAATGCAACCAAGAGCCTGAAGTCGTTCATCTACGTGTCTAAGCGCCTCGCCTCGCACTTCGTCGAGCTGGCGACGCACGGACGCGGGGTGATGGTCACGAGCGGTAATGCGTTGGTTGCGCGGCTGGCTCGCACGGCGTTCGACATGGGCATCCCGATTCACACCTCGGCCCCCGCCGTCGAGATGATCCGCCAGGACGGACGCGTCGCCGGCGCCGTGGTCGAGATGAACGGTACGCGCCGCAGGATTCTGGCCAGGAGAGGCGTGGTACTGGCCGCCGGCGGTTTCGCGCAGGATCTAAAGCGACGCGCGAACCTCTATCCGCACCTGAAGCGCGGCGGTAAACATTTCTCGCCCGTGCCCGCGGGCAATGCTGGCGACGGGCTGAAGCTCGCTGAGCAGGCAGGAGCCGTGTTCCGGCCTCGTTTCCCCAACGCGGCGGCGTGGATGCCGGTATCACTCGTGCCGGACAGCGGAGGTCATACACCCTTCCCGCATCTACTCGATCGCTATAAACCCGGCATTATCGCGGTGTGTGACGACGGCCGCCGCTTTACCAACGAATCCCATTCCTACCACGATGTTGGCGCGGCAATGATCGAGGCTACACGCAATCAGCGGGATGCTGCCGTTTGGCTCATCTGCGACCATCGTGCCCTGCGAAAATATGGGCTCGGCTTTGTCAAGCCGGCGCCGCTTCCGATTGGCAGCCATATTCGTTCCGGCTATCTTGTTCGGGCCGAGTCGATCATTGATCTTGCCCAGCAAACCGGAGTGAACGCGGGCCAGCTGACCGCAACGCTGCGTGACTACAACCGCACCGCCTTAAGAGGCGAGGACCCGCAGTTTGGCCGGGGCTCCACTACGTTCAACCGTTTCCTGGGCGATTCTGAGCACAAACCCAACCCCAACGTCGCCCCACTTGATAAATCACCCTACTACGCTGTGCGCCTTTTTATGGGTGATCTCGGCACCTTCGACGGTATCGACACCACCGTGGAAGGCAAAGTGCTCGACGGCGATGGCAAGCCAATCCTTGGTCTTTACGCGGTGGGCAACGATAGATCGAACATATTCGGTGGCACTTATCCAGGCGCCGGCATCACGCTCGGACCGATCATGACTTTTGGTTACGTGACAGGGAAGGCGCTCGCGCGGGACCACAATTGATGCCTCGACATTTCGCACTTCAACCTACCCGTGGTGTGCAACGAACTCTCATATGGCCGACTCCTTGATAGTGGAGGCGGGGTCGGCGGGCTGTGTTCTCGCCAACAGGCTCAGCGTCGACGCCAACACGCAAGTAGTCGTGCTTGAGGCGGGCGGTTCCGATCGGCATGTGCTGTATCGCATGCCCGGCGGCTACGTCGGAATCATCCAGCGAGGCCTGGCAATTGGAACTACGAGACAGCGGGCCAGCCTGGCCTCAACGGACACACCATGTGGTGCCCACGTGGCAAGGTCCTCGGGGGATCCAGTTCGATAAACGCGCAAGTGTTCGTGCGTGGCAACGGAGGTGATTTCGATGATTAGGATTCGGCGGGCGCAACTGGCTGGACATACACCGCCTGCCTGCCCTACTTCCGCAGGCTCGAGCGCTTCTCCGAAGGCGAGAGCGAATATCGTGGCTCAAGCGAGGGCCAGGACTGCTGAACGGAAATGACATGCTCGCCTTCGTAAAGACGGATTCCGCATTGGCCTATCCCGACGTCCAATTTCATTTTCCGAAAATGATATACGAGGATCATGGTCGCACGGTCATACAGAAAGAAGGCTTTTCGATCACCGCAAATGGCACGCGGCCCAAGAGCCGAGGCCAATAGCCCAAGCGGCCTTTGATGACTTTCGCGGTCCAGAGTATGCCCCTGGTCGCGCGGCCAGGAGCGATGCAGAAATCGACTCCCATATCCGCGACACTGCCGGCACGATGTTTCACCCGGTGGGCACGTTCCAAATGGGAACAGACCACATGGCAGTCGTGGATCCGCAGCTCAAAGTCCGTGGAGTCGAGGGTTTGCGGGTTGTCGACGCTTCTGTGATGCCTAACCTCGTTAGTGGCAACACGAATGCCGCGACCATGGTGGTTGCGAACGAGCTACTGAAATCATGCTGCGCACGATATGAACAGGTGTGAAGCGCAGCAACGGCGCCGATCAGGAGCGGGAAGCCCAACTCTTGCGAATGCAGACCATCGCCTGCGCAACAAGGTCGCTCGCCTTATCGGGATCCCGCTCCTTCAACGCGGCGACGAGCTTGCGACGGATATCCAGAACTTTGTCCTTCTTTGGCGGCCCGATCCGTCGCACCAACGCCGCCGTGCTTTCCACCAGCGGCTTGGCTAGCTCGCTGAGAAGAGGGTTACGGGCGGCCCCGACGAAAATTTGCAAGAACTCGGCGTAGGATGCGAGCTTCTCTTCCCATGAACTCGTCGGGATCGCCGCCGTCTTTTCGATATTTGCGCTGAGAGCGTCGAATTCCTCGTCTGTGCCCCGTTTGCATGCTTGGCGCGCTATGAAGGTTTCGAGAGCGAGGCGTGCTTCAATAATGTTCTCGGTGCTATATCGACCAAGCATCATCCCGTCGCTGATTCGGTCTGCCACCGCACTCCCAGTCGACGCTCGAATGAACGCGCCTCCAGTAGTCCCCGGTCGACGCTCGATCAACCCGGAAACCTCAAGCATGCTCATTGCTTCACGGACTGTGTTGCGGCCGACCCCCAACACTTTTGCCAGCTCACGTTCGGCTGGCAGGCGCTGCCCTGGGCGCAGCCTGCCGGCCCTGAGTTCCTCACGAATCTGGTCCGTAATATCCTGAATGGCCCGCACAGAACGGGCGGGTCGCAGACTCAAATCCGCTTCGATCATCTGCCTGAATCTCCTGTCCGAAGAACTGCCTTGATTGGTCCTGCCAAGCAATTGGCCCGCCCACAAGCAGGAGTGTAACATCGCAGTGAGATTGCCGGCCTGATTAATAGAGTAGCCCGTTCAAAGGTGCCAGGCGCTAGCGAAGCGAAACTGGCGCGGGGCCGATACCCCCGGCCCCAGCGCGGTCGCATCCGATTCCCCTAAAGCCTTAGCCTCTACCTCGTCCGTAGCGTCAACCGCACACCGAAGGTCGCCGGCATTCCGGCACGTCGGGCGATAGTATCGAGTCCACGCGTGACAGTGTTCCAATAATATTTGTCGGTAAGATTTTCGCCGAATAGTGTCACGCTCCACTTTCCGTCCGGCGCACGCAGGCCCGCGCGAGCACTTAGCAGAGAGAAGCTGTCGATCTCGAAAAGCGGCGCCGGGATCGCAGATGTATAAAAAGTTGCATTCGTCGAACTGTGATAGGTCAGGCCACCGCCCATGAATGGCTTCAAGTCTCCAGACATCGTCCATGCGTATTCGGCGTCCGCATTCGCCGTCCACTCCGGAGTGAATGGGATCGGCGACCCCTTAAAATTGCCGTATACCGTCGCTGTTGCGTTGTAGGCAAAATAGTCGTCGGTGACCTTGCTGTTGATGTAAGACGCACCACCGGTCAGCGTCAGGCCGGCAATCGGCCGCGCGTTAAGTTCCGCCTCGATGCCCCAGAGCCGCGACTTGGGCACGTTTTGCAGATCATTCAGGATGGAGAAAACTGGATCGAAGATAAAGTTGCGAAGCTGCTTGTCCGTATAATCGTAATAGAACGCGGCAGTGTTGAACTGCAGGCGGTGATCAAACAGCGGTGCCTTGATACCGGTCTCGTATGCCAGTACTTTTTCCTGTTTCACCGGCGCATAACCCGCAGTGGATGCGATTGCGAGTGTGCCGATCGAGCCCGCCTTGTAACCCTGGCTGACGTTCGCATAGAGAAGTGTTCCACTGTCTAGCATGTAGTTAGCGCCAAAGCGCCACGATACGTTGTGCTCAGTGAGTGTTTGCTCAAAGGGTGTAACGCTTGGCAAGTGATCGGGCAAGAGTGACACGCACTGGCCACGCTGGACGAGGATCGGATTCGCTATCCCATACACTGCCTTTTGCAGGAAAACGAAGAGGTCTCCCAAGCCGTTGGCAGGGTCGAGCGTACCGGCGCAGTTCCCGGAGGAGCGTGTGTCATCCGTGTAACGCGCCGCCCCTTGCAGCGTCAGTGCTTGGGTCACTCGATACTCAAGGTTTCCGAAGCCAGCGGCCGTTCGGATCTTTTCATCGGAGGAGCCGAAGTTGTGCTGATAGAGCGCCCGCGAAGATGCATCGGACGAATCGAAGCTCTGAAAATCGCTGACCGAATCATGGGAGTAGTTTCCTCCCACAATCCAGTCCGCGCGGTCGTCGTGACCACTCAGCCGGATCTCTTGAAACACTGATTGGATGTGACCAAGCTCGGTGTAGTTGAGATCCGCACCGGCTGATCCGTCATTGTCGTAATAGGCTTCAACATCCATGGACGATAAGGCCGACAGGGACGTGAGCTTAATCGCGTCGTCGAATTCGTAGTCGCCGCGAAGCGATGACTGCCACATCCGATTGTTTTTGCTATTGGGCGCGTCCGGGCTCCAATCGGCTTGGCGATCATTGCTTGGGTTGGTAGGAGTGTTCAGGATCGAAGGCGTCACATTAGTGTTCGTAATCGAAATGAGCTGGCTCGCCTGCGTATCTGACTGGTCGACAAAACCATTCAAGTTCAGCCGGAAGGTCAAACGGTCAGCCGGATCCCAATCGAGAGTGATGCGGCCACGCGTCATGTTGGCGTTGCCCAAGTGGTCATTCCGCGTCTCGCTGTACTGCCATGCGCCGCCCTGTTCCGTGCCAACGGCCACGCGAATACTGAGAGTGGGGGAAAGCGGCCCCGATAAAAATGTGTCGGCGTCAACTCGGCCGAACCGCTCGAAGCTGAAAGTACCGCCCGCCTGGAAATCGGAGGTCGGCTTCGCGGCGATGTAGTTGACCGCACCGCCGGTCGAATTCTGCCCGTAGAGTGTGCCCTGCGGCCCTTTCAGAACCTCCACGCGCTCCAGATCGAGCGCGACGCCAGACGACATGATCGGGAACGGAACAGGCACCTCGTCCTGGTACACGCTCACGGCGGGCGCCGAGGCGAGGCTCGACTCATAGAAGCCTATACCTCGAATGGTGTACACCGGGCTAAGTGAGTCGGAAGGCGCGTAGGTAAATCCTGGGACAATCTTCGCAAGCGAGGCGACGTCTGTAATACCACGTTCCGTCAACTCGTCGCCGCTCACCGCAGCAATCGACATGCCAACGGAATTTACCGACTGCGATCGCTTTTGCGCTGTGACAACAATATCCGGGATGCCGTCGTTTTCTTGAGAGACTGAGGCACTGGGGACCGGTGGAGCGGTTGTCGTCGCCGGAGTCGTATCAGACGTTGTCGCATGCTGAGCCAAGACCGGGCTCGCAAGGCCGACGATGGCGATCCTCACCAGACAATTTGCCATTCTCGATGCATGGCGATGGTGTGAAATATTTTTCAACTCCCTCTCCTTACTATCATTTTTGTTGGACTGGTGTCGTTGTGATCGCAACCTATCGGCCCCAACAATATAATGGCCCAACCAATGGTGTCAAGAGGCCACGTTCACGCGCGCTCGAAAGAACGGCAAACAGCGCGAGGTCGATTACCTACAGCCCATGATGGCGCAAAAACTGTACCGCGGCGCCCGGTCCGGGGTTATTGATTTGGCAGTTAAGCGGCGAGCCAATTGGCCGGGTCGAGCTGGAGGTCGACGCCGTAATGTCCAGAAACAGAGTCGAGGCTCGTCAAGCTGCTTCGCGGTAATAGTAGCTGAGCATTCCGCCGAGTCGCTGACGCCGCTTGACTCGGGCATGAGGTTCGCCAACGGTGCGGAGCGGCCGCAGCAGGCGGTTTTCTATCCCTTGATGATTACGCTCTTCTTGATAGTGGCTCATATACTGCGTGATCGCTGACCGAAGCGATGCCTGTCCGAAGAAGATCATCCGATGCAGACACTCTTCTTTTATGGAACGGACAAATCGTTCCGCGAACGCGTTCAAGTTTGGGGATCGTGGCGGCAGTCGAACAACGTGGACGCCCTCCCGTACCAGTACGTTACAAAATTCATCCGAGTATTTCGAATCGCGGTCGAGAATCAGATACCGCGTGCCGCGAAGGAAGCCATCGTCCGCGTCTGTGATGTTGCGCGCGATCTGCGTCATCCATGAGTTGTCAGGATAAGGGCTAATGCCGGCGACGTGTACGGATCGGGAGGCGATGTTGATGAAGAACAGTACGTACTGCGTGACGAGACCCCTCATCGTACAGACTTCGACGCTCAGAAAGTCGGTGGCCGCCAGACATTCCCAGCGAGCCCTCAGAAACGTCGACCATCGGGGGTGTGCGTCTCGCTCGGGAGCGGGCTCGATCCCGTTATCTCTGAGAATGTTGGCTATGGTGCCGCGGCCTACCTGATGTCCCAGATTGGCCAGTGCGCCTCGGATTCGCGTGTACCCCCAGGACGGATTTTCAAGCGCCATCTGAAGAATGAGTTCGACGATCGTCTTCATGACCCGCGGTCGGCCTGGACCGCGCCGGTGGCTGTAGTTCCACTTGGACGCCACCAGTTCCCGATACCATCGCAATAGCGTGTCCGGCGTGACTAGGGTTTCAAGCTCATGCAACGCCTTTCGTCCGAGTGCTTGCGCTTTTCGGGCGAGTCGACGGCGTTCGGCATCGGTGAAGCGAAGACGCCGCCCACCCATGCGCTCCTTAAGCACGCGGTTCTCCTCCTGGAGATACTCGATCACATCCAACTGATGACGGTTAACCCAACCGGCGAACATCAGGAGGAGCATTTGAAGAGGCAGAAGTAGCGGGGACATTGCAGCCGAGTATATCGGTCCCTCAGACACCGTGCCCGATTCAGCAGCCTCGAAGCACATCAAATGGCATCGTTCGATTATTTGGACAGTACGGCCTTCAGGCCGCAAATAGAAATCGCTTAAACTCGTTTCAACCTGGCACGAGGACGACGCTTCGACAGAAAGCTATCGCTGCCGCCGGCAACCGCGGTATCGATGGGCAGTACCGTTACCTGCGGCGCCAACTCATAGGACTGCTTGCCGGGATAAACGACCGTCAGTTGTTCGAGTTGCAGATCCGCGAGCGCAATACGCATCGAGGGTGTAAGCGTCGGCGCATCCATCCGCTTGATCTCGACGCCGAAGCGACGGCCGCCCTTGAACAGCAGCAGGTCGAGCTCGGCGCCCTGATGTGTGGCCCAAAAATAGGCTTCATCGGGTTCTACCACTTTGAGGATTTCCTCCACTGCGTAACCTTCCCACGAAGACCCCGCTTTGGGATGCGCCAGTAGCTCGCTTTCCGTCTGTATCCCGAGCAATACATGTAATAGGCCGCTGTCGCGTACATAGACTTTGGGCGCCTTTACCTGGCGCTTTTTCAGATTCTCATGCCATGGCTGCAACTGCCGCACCATCAGCAGACTTGTGAACAGGTCGAGATAACGCCGTACGGTCGACTCACCTATTCCTAGCGATCGCGCCGGGTCCGCGGCGCTCCAAATTCCGCCGTGGCTGTGGGCGACCATCGTCCAGAACCGCAACAATGCAGGGGCCGGAATGCTGATGCCGAGCTGCGGTACATCGCGTTCCAGAAATGTCTGTATGAATTGCTGCCGCCAAGTCGCGCTGTTTTCATTGGTTCGTGCAAGGAAAGACAGCGGGAATCCGCCACGCTGCCAGTGCCGGTTGAGAGCTTTCGTGCCGACTTCCGCAAGACCGAGCCCTGTTACTGGGATAGTTTCGAGCCGGCCGGCAAGGGACTCCGATGTCTGGCGCAGCAGTTCCGGAGAGGCACTGCCGAGAACCAGAAAGCGTGCAGGCAGGGGTTTGCGGTCGGCCAGGACGCGTAGTATCGGAAAGAGATCCGGGCGGTGCTGGATTTCATCGATCGCGACCGTATCGCGCAGATCTTCGAGCGCGGTCAGCGGTTGATCGAGGCGGGCGAGGCTGGTAGGGTTCTCGAGGTCGAAATAATTCCTTGAGCCTGCCGGCACGATCTCGCGGGCCAGGGTGGTTTTACCGCTTTGGCGTGGACCGATCAGCGCCACCACGCGGCTGCGCTTCAGCGCACGCCTTATCCGAGCAAGCAACTTTGATCGTTCGATCATGGGTGGAGCCTATCATGAAATCCCCCCTCTTACTGGTGGATTTTCATGATAATGGTGCCGCAAAGAGGATTCGAACCCCTGACCCACGCATTACGAATGCGTTGCTCTACCAACTGAGCTATTGCGGCATATTCGAAAAGGGCGGGCATTCTAACCCGTGTGACTATCCGACGAAAGGCTGCCGACCCGCTTACTCACTTCGCGCAGCGTGCGGGGCAGCGCAAAGATCACATGTTCTTCGCGGCCCTTGAGTTCCTCGACCACCTCGCCGCCCCATTCGCGCAGCTGCGTAATGACGCCCTGGACCAGGATTTCCGGCGCCGACGCGCCGGCCGTCACTCCGATGGTCTTGGCGCCGTCGAACCACTCGCGATGCAGGTGTTCCGGACCATCGACGAGATAGCCGGGAATGCCGGCCTTGTCGGCCATTTCACGTAGGCGGTTTGAATTCGAGCTCGATTGCGAGCCGACCACGACCAGGCGGTCGCATCGGCCGATCAAATCCTTGACGGCGTCCTGGCGGTTTTGAGTGGCGTAGCAAATATCTTCCTTGACCGGAGCCTTGAGCCCCGGGAACCGATTGCGCAGTGCCTCGACGATCGAGGCCGTGTCATCCACCGACAAGGTCGTCTGCGTCACGAACGCCAAGTGGCCGGCGTTGCGCACTTGCACGGTCGCCACATCCTCCACCGTCTCGACCAGGTAAATACTGCCGCCGTACGAGGTGTCGAACTGCCCGATCGTGCCCTCCACCTCCGGATGCCCGGCGTGGCCGATCAGAAACACCTCGCGCGCCTCGCGGGCATAGCGCGTGACTTCCATGTGGACCTTGGTCACCAAAGGACACGTGGCGTCGAACACCTTCAACGAGCGTCGCGTCGCTTCCATCTGGATCGCCCGGGAAACGCCGTGGGCACTGAAAATCACCGTTGCGCCATCGGGCACTTCGTGCAGCTCCTCGACGAATACCGCACCCACCGTGCGCAGTCGATCCACCACGTATTTGTTGTGTACCACCTCGTGGCGCACATAGATCGGCGCGCCGAACAAATCGATGGCGCGCTCCACGATGTCGATGGCGCGATCAACGCCGGCGCAAAATCCGCGCGGATTGGCTAATAGGATATGCATGGGAATCTACGCCCTCACTCTGCTACGTTTAGGTTCGAGCAACGCATCCAGCAACAGACACGCCGCACCGATGGTGATCGCCGAATCCGCGATGTTGAATGCCGGAAAATACGCCCGATCCCAGTGGAAATGGATGAAATCGATGACATGCCCCAATCGAATACGATCGATGACGTTGCCGATCGCGCCACCGAGCACCAACGCCAGTCCCGCCGCCAGCAGCCGATGCGTGCCGCGCGGCAATCGGCACAACCAGGTGATGATCCCAACACTTACGACCACCGCCAGAGCGATGAACAGCCAGCGCTGCCAACCGGACGCCGATGCGAGAAAACTGAAGGCGGCCCCCACGTTGTGCATTCGCGTGATGTCGAGAACGGGTAGTACGCTGATGAACTCGAATTCACCGAAGTGGCGTGTAATGTAATCCTTACTGAGCTGGTCCGCGAGCACGATGCACACGGACAGCACCAGCCACATGGCCGCCGGACGCCGGTTCTCTACAGTGGTCATGCGAATCTACGCTCCTCGCCGGGCCCTTCCACGTTGACGACGCAGCGCGCGCAAAGTTCCGGATGACTCGGATCGCTGCCGACGTCGCTGCGCAAATGCCAGCAGCGCACGCACTTCGGCTGCAAACTCGGCTTGACCTCGATCCAGACGCCCTCGGCATGAGTCGGCACCGCATCCGCGGGCGCCGTATCGACTTCGATGACCCGCGCTTGGCTGGTGATCAGCAAGAACCGCAATTCGTCGTGCAGCGCTCGAAACCGTGCCGCCTGCTCGGGCTGCGCGAAAATCGTCACTTCCGCTTCGAGCGGTGCGCCGATCGCGCCCGCCGAGCGCAATCGTTCGAGTTCGCGGCCCACATCCGCCTTGAGTGCGATGAACGACGGCCAATCGATGCCGGAAGTCCGTTCCGCTCCCGCCGGAAACCGGTACCAGGTGTTCAGGAACACGGATTCATTGCGCGTGCCGGGCAGAAAGCTCCACACCTCCTCGGCCGTGAAGCTTAAGATGGGCGCGAGCCAACGCACCATGGCATTCGCCACGTGAAACATCGCCGTCTGTGCGGAGCGTCGCGGCACGCTGCCGGCGCCGGTCGTGTACAAGCGATCCTTGATGATGTCGAGATAGAAGCCGCCGAGTTCCACCACACAGAAGTTGTGCACCTTTTGATAGATGTCATGAAACTCGTAGTTGCGGAACGAGGTGACCACATCGTTTTGCAGCGCGAATGCTTTGGCGGTCGCCCACTGATCGATGGCGACCAGCGACGTCCAGGGCACCATGTCCTTCACGGGATCGAAGCCGTCGAGGTTACCGAGTAGGAATCGCAGCGTATTGCGCATGCGCCGGTACGAGTCCGCCATGCGCTTCAAGATCTCGTCCGACACGCTCATCTCATTCGCATAGTCGGTCGCGGCGATCCACAGGCGCACCACATCCGCGCCTAAGGTGCTCGTCAATTTCTGCGGCACCAGCGTGTTGCCGATGGATTTGGACATCTTGCGGCCCTTCTCATCCACGGTGAAGCCGTGCGTGAGCACCGCGCGATAGGGAGCGCGGCCGTGCATGGCCACCGAAGTCAGGAGCGAACTGTGAAACCAGCCGCGATGTTGATCAGACCCTTCGAGATACAGGTCGGCCGGCGCGGTGATTTCGGGGCGCAGCTTCGCGACGCAATGATGCGCCACGCCGGAATCAAACCACACGTCCATCACATCGCTCGCCTTGTCGTAGCGCTCGGCGTCCGCCCCTAAGAGGCTCGCCGCATCCAAGTCGAACCAGGCATCGATCCCGCCGAGCTCGACACGCTTTGCAACTTCCTCGATCAATTCCGCCGTTTTTGGATGCAGCTCGCCGGAGATCTTGTCGACGAACAAGGGAATCGGCACGCCCCAGGTGCGCTGCCGCGATACGCACCAGTCCGGACGGCCGGCAATCATGCCGCTGATGCGCTGCTCGCCCCAGGAGGGCATCCAGTCGACATGTGAAATCGCCTCGAGCGCACCCTTGCGCAGACCCGCTTGATCCATGCTGATGAACCATTGAGGCGTAGCGCGAAATATCACCGGCGTCTTGTGACGCCAGCAATGCGGATAGGCATGATGATACGGCTCACCCTTGAGCAAGCGGCCGTGTTCCTGCAGCACTTCGATCACGTGCCCATTCGCGTCGAACACCTGTTCGCCGGCAAATAGCGGCGTCGTCGGCAAAAAGCGCCCATCGGCGCCCACCGGATTCTCGACTTCCAAGTTGTAGCGGCGGCCGACGATATAGTCATCGAGTCCATGACCCGGCGCGGTGTGCACCGCACCGGTACCGGCATCGAGCGTGACGTGATCGCCCAAGATCACCGGCACCTGACGGTCGTACAGGGGATGTTGCAACAGAAGATGCTCGAAGGCCGCGCCCTTGGCCTCGGCCACGATGGTCCACTCCGATACTCCCAGGGTTTGCATCACGGACGCGATCAGTTCATTCGCCAGCAACAGCCGCTCGCGCCCTGCTCCCAAATCAAACTCCACCAGCGCGTAATCGAACTGCGGATGCAGCGCCACCGCACGGTTGGCGGGCAGCGTCCAAGGAGTCGTGGTCCAAATGGCGAACGATGTCGGCACATCGCCGAACAGATCGCTCTGCCCGGTGAGCGCGATCGCGAAGCGCCGCGCCAATTCGGCGGGATCGATCACCGCGAAGCGCACGTAGACGCTCGGCGACGTCTTGTCCTCATACTCGACTTCGGCCTCGGCAAGCGCCGAGCGGCAATTCAAGCACCAGTGCACGGGCTTGTAGCCTTTGTACACATGCCCATTCTTGATGATGGTGGAAAAGGCGCGCAGTTGTTCAGCCTCGTAGCGCGGCATCATGGTCAGGTACGGATGGTTCCAATCACCTAGGACGCCCAGGCGTTTGAAATCCGTGCGCTGCGCATCCACCTGCTTGAGTGCGTACTCGCGGCAGGCGGCGCGAAACGCTTTAGCATCGATCTTTTGCCCCACCCGGCCATGCGTTTTCTCGACCTGCATCTCGATGGGCAGCCCGTGGCAATCCCACCCCGGAACGTAGGGCGCATCGTAGCCATCGAGCGTGCGCGACTTGACGATGATGTCCTTCAAGATCTTATTGACCGCATGTCCCAAATGGATCGCACCGTTGGCGTACGGCGGTCCGTCCGTCAAGATGAACGGCGGCCGGCCGTGCGCTGTGGCGCGAATCTTTTCGTACACGCCGATGCGGTCCCACTCCGCCAGCATCTTGGGCTCGCGGTTGGCGAGATCCGCCTTCATGGGAAAACCCGTGTTCGGCAGATTGATCGTACTTTTGTAGTCAGCCACCATCCACCTTCGACAAAATCTCGCGTGCTTGCGCCGCATCCATCTTCATTTGCACCACCATTGAATCCAAAGAATCAAATCGAACCTCGTCGCGCAACTTGGCGATGAACTCGACCTCAATCAATCGTCCATACACATCGCCCGAAAAATCGAACACATGCGCCTCGAGCAAGGGCTCGCTGCCGTTCACGGTCGGCCGCGTGCCGAGACTCGCCACGCCGCCGAGCGGCTTATCTTCAATGCCGTGCACCCGCACCGCAGCGACGCCCCACATCGGCGACCTGCGTCGCATCAGCCGCAAATTGGCGGTGGGAAACCCCAACGTGCGGCCCAATTCATTGCCATGCGCGACGTGCCCGGTCATCCGGTAGCGCCGCCCGAGGAGGCGCGCCGCGGCCGCATAATCTCCACGCTCCAAGCGCTCGCGCACGGCGGTGCTGCTGACGCGCACGCCGTCGACCACGAAGGGCTCGATCTGTTCGACCCCAAAGCCGTGCATCCGGCCCGCCGCCCGCAAAGTCTCGATCGTGCCCCCGGCATTGCTGCCGTAGCGAAAATCATCGCCCACCACCACATGCCGTACGCCCAAGCCCGCCACCATCAGATCCTCGACGAAGGACTGCGGCGTCATCGCACGCATGCACTCATCGAAGCGCAGAGTCACCAGGCGTTCCACCCCCGCAGCCGCGAGGGCGACGTATTTCTCGCGCCAGCGGGTGAGCCGCGGCGGCGCGCCTTCGGGATCGATGAATTCCTTGGAACTCGGTTCGAACACCAGCACGGTGGCCGGCGCGCCCAATTCCGCCGCGCGCCGCTTCACCGCGGCGATCATCTGCTGGTGGCCGAGATGCACGCCGTCATAATTGCCCACGGTGAGTACGCAGCCCCGAGCGGCTTTGGGAATGTTCTGCAGACCGCGCACTAGTTCCATGGCGAAAGCTCATAAGTATACCCAGGTCGCCGGCAGCGGCCGGCGCATTGACAAGCGCGCACCCAATCCGCAGACTATGCGGCTCTTTTGGGGCCCTCCATTGACCCCATTTGTCCCTTAGGAGTCTACGCTTGGCGAATACGAAATCTGCTGAAAAAGCGGCCCGACAGTCGACCGTGCACCGCGCCCGCAATGACGCCCTGACCTCGCAGCTGCGAAGCGCCATCCGTAAGGCCACCCTCGCTCTCAAAGCCGGTAAACAAGAGGACGCCGCCGCCGCCCTTAGCGATGCCACCCCGATCATCGACAGCATGGTCAATAAGGGCATTATTCATCGCAATAAGGCTGCGCGGCACAAGAGCCGTTTGACCAAACAGGTCCGCGCGCTCAGCAAGTAATTCAAGCGCCGCTCGGCTCCGTCACCGGCGCCGCCGGCCGCGGGTGCTCCTCGAGGTAGCGCATCACCGCCTGTTTGAGCTCATCGGTACCCGCTCCGGTGGCCCCGGAAATCAGCAGCACCCGTCCCTTGAAGCGCAGCCGGCGCACGATTTCCTTGGCGCGCCGCTCTGCTTCCTGAGGCTCCAAAAGATCAATTTTGTTGATCAGCAGCCAGCGCTCCTTGGCGGCAAGATCGGCCGCGAATTTCTTGAGTTCAGCGACGATGGTGCGCGCGTCCTTGACCGGGTCGGCTTGCGGATCCGCAGGCGCGATATCGACGAGGTGCAAGAGCACGCGGGTGCGCTGCAGATGCCTCAAAAAGCGGATGCCGAGGCCCGCCCCTTCCGCGGCGCCCTCGATCAGGCCGGGAATATCGGCCATGACGAAGCTGCGGCCGGCCCCCGCGCTCACCACGCCGAGATTCGGGTGCAAGGTCGTGAACGGATAATCGGCCACTTTCGGCCGCGCCGCCGAAACGGCGCGGATCAAGGTCGACTTGCCGGCATTGGGCAGGCCGAGCAACCCCACATCCGCAATCAATTTCAATTCCAGCCCAAGCTCGTGCTTTTCACCCGGCAGGCCCAAACCGGCCTTGCGCGGCGTGCGATTGGTGCTCGACTTGAAGCGGGTGTTGCCCCAGCCGCCCTTTCCGCCCTTGGCGACCAGCAAGGTTTGGCCCTCCACCGCGAGATCGCCCAGTTGTTCGCCGGTGTCGAGGTCGGAAATCACCGTGCCGACGGGCACTGAAACGTACACGTCATCGCCGCCGTGCCCGGTGCAATCATTGCCGCTGCCGCTCTCGCCGTTCTGCCCCTTATAGGTGCGCGAGATTCTAAAATCCGCCAACGTGTTCATACCTTCGACCGCTTTTAAGTACACGCTGCCGCCGAGTCCGCCGTCGCCGCCATCCGGGCCGCCGAAGGGAACGAATTTCTCCCTGCGGAAACTGACGCAGCCGCGGCCGCCGTTGCCCGCTTGCACCTTGAGTTTGGCTTCGTCGATGAATTTCATGGAGTCGGGACCCGTAAACGAAAAAGGGGACAGCTAATGCCTGCCCCCTTAACTTCTAGCGGCCGCGAGCCTTGAGCTCGCACCCGTGGTTATTTGGAAATGACGTTGACGTAGGTGTGCTGTTTCGCGCCCCTGACGCGAAATTCAACGACACCGTGGGCAGTGGCGAATAACGTGTGATCGGTGCCGATGCCGACGTTGACGCCGGGACGATACACCGTGCCGCGCTGACGAATCAGGATGTTTCCCGCGAGCACATCTTCACCGCCGAACTTCTTGACGCCCAGACGCTTCGAGTGCGAGTCGCGGCCGTTGCGAGTGCTGCCGCCGGCTTTTTTGTGTGCCATTCGAGTCTCCTCAAAAACCTTAAGCCACGATCGATGTGATTTTCACATCGGTATAGGGCTGCCGATGGGTCTTCTCACGCTTGTAGTGCTTGCGCCGGCGAAATTTGACAATGCGTACCTTGTCGCCCTTGCCATGGCTCTCAATGGTCGCCACGACCTTGGCCGTGGCCACGTAGGGCGCGCCAATGGTCACCGAGGAACCCGCACCCACCAGCAGCACTTGATTGAATTCAACACTGGCGCCTTGGTCCGCATCGAGCTTCTCGATACGCACCACAGCACCTTCTTGGACGCGGTACTGTTTACCGCCCGTGGCAATCACGGCATACATGGTTGACAACTCCAGCAGGGCGAACCCCACGGGCTCGCAAAAGAGCCGCGAATTGTACGGTGCCCCGCCGGGCAGGTCAAACTGGCCCTGCCGGACCCCTACCTCGTCCCCGGCGACCCGATCCAGGCCCGGGCGAGGCGCTAGGGGGTCGACGTAGGGTACGCGGGAGGTACGCGGGAAGGTCCAGAGGGCGCCGCCCGGCGCCGCCAGTGCCCCGCGCCAGTCTCCCCTTTCTTAGGTACCATGGCGCATTCCCCTGAGCGCTGCATGACACTAGAACAAATTCGCGAGTTGGTGACCACCGATTTCGAGGCCGTAGATCGGGTGGTCAAACTCCGTTTGCACAGCCAAGTCACCCTCGTCGATCAGGTGGCCACCTACATTATCTATGCCGGCGGCAAGCGCTTGCGCCCCCTGCTGGTGCTTTTGGCCGCGCGCGCCTGCGGCCACCGCGGCGAGCAGCATATCGATGCGGCCGCCATCATCGAGTTCATCCACACCGCCACCTTATTGCACGACGATGTCGTGGACGGCTCGTCGCTGCGCCGCGGCCGCGAGACGGCCAACGAAGTGTTCGGCAACGCCACCAGCGTTCTGGTCGGCGATTTCCTGTACTCGCGCGCCTTCCAGATGATGGTGGCGCTCGATCGCATGCGCATTATGCAAATCATTGCCGATGCCACCAACGCCATCGCCGAGGGCGAGGTCCTGCAGCTCATGAATGCGCGCGACCCGAACACCAGCGAGGAACGCTATATCGACGTGATTCACCGCAAGACCGCCCGGCTGTTTCAGGCCGGGGCGCAAATCGGGGCGGTGCTGAGCGACGCCCCCTCCCATATAGAAGAGTCGCTCGCCCGCTACGGCAAGCATATCGGCACCGCCTTTCAGCTGGTCGACGATGCCCTCGACTATCAGGCCGATGAGAGCAGCCTGGGGAAACACCTGGGGGATGACCTGGCCGAGGGGAAACCCACGCTACCCCTGATTTATGCAATGCAGCATGGCAATGACCATGAGCGGACGATGATTCGGCATGCCATCGAAAAGGGCGGTCTGGGGAATCTCGGAGAGATCACTCGCGCCGTTGCAAGCCTCGGGGGCCTTGCGTACACTGCGCGCCTCGCTCAAAGCGAGGCCGATCAGGCGCTTGCCGCCCTGGCACCCCTTCCCGAAAGCATTTTCAAAGAAGGATTGAGCGAACTGGCCAAGTTCGCCGTGGCGCGCAAGCACTGACCTTTGCGACGATTCGGGGTGTAGCTCAGCCTGGTAGAGCACTACGTTCGGGACGTAGGAGTCGCAGGTTCAAATCCTGTCACCCCGACCATTGATTTAATTATAGTTTCTTCGAGTCCACAGTCAGAAATTAAGGCTTGGTCACAACTCTAAAGGCATCCTGGTCACTGATTTGGTCACAAGTTAGTTGGTGACTTAGCTCGAACATAGACTCGGTGTCCAACTAATCTCCAGCTGAGAGTTCTTGTTATCGGGCCAGCGCGGCTGGTTGGGGGCCATACCTCGCCCGCCCGCTCCGCGCGATCGGTGACTATCCTAAGCGGGAGCTCTTGCCACTGGGCCCAGATTTATCTGGTGTCTGCTGGCGCACGCCGCCGACTGCCGATCGCCGCGCACGGCGCCTGGATGTACGGCGCAACCACACTAGCTAGCTAGCGCGTCGATCAAATCGTCGATTGGCTGCGCTTCTTCGCCATGGGCTCAGCATCAACGGCAGAGTTCGCCGCAGCAATGGGGATATCTGGCGCGTCTGACCAGATATGGATCACTCCCGAGGCTCCTCGCGAAAGAGGTATGCGACAGTGCCGGTTCGCTGATTCGGCGCCAGGAACGTGATGACCACCTCTCGCAGTCCGCAGCGCTCGCATCGAAGCCGGTCCCTCACCTTCGCCAACGGGAAATTTTCCCCGAGATGCGCGCGCAGTTTCACCAGCGAGAGCCGAGCGGAATGCTTGCACCGGCGACAATATGCGCCGTAGTAATACGAATCGTCGACGTGCGCGAGCATGGCGGTGCCGAGCTTGGCGTATTCCATCGCGCCACGTTACCGGCTGTCGGCTGTGGGCATCCATGGGATAGCTCATACAGGTGAGGCTGTCGTGCCGCACTGTACAGGACAAATGCAGGGGCGGCGGGACGGTCACGCTCGAGCGGTGTGTATCAGTTCGCGCGCTCGACGCCGGTCGCAAACTCCGAGTCGGCGAGAATCACGAGATGAACATATTCCTCGGCAACTTTGCGATCGGCCCTTCGTGCGAGCCAGCGCAGGCGCTGCGCCCAATCCACTTGCAGAAAATGGGGATAGTTTTGGCCTAGATACGGCTGCCGTTGGCGCGGGTGCCGCGACTCTGGCGAAGTCAAGCCCATCCCAATTGGGTCGAGCCTTCGGGCCTCTTTCGGTAACCACACCGTTCGGCTACAACGTGACTCCGACCAACGCAACATCTCTGCAATTCGGCGAACAAGCCAGCGAATTCTTCCAAACGGCGACACCCTACGCGACAGGGGCAGTGATCATCGGTGGTGTCGTCGCGGTCGGAACCGCTGCGGTATCCGGTTATCAGAATGGAGGAGGCCCGGCGGGGCGGCGTCGGCTGGCGCATATGCCGCTGCGGATGTCGGGGTGGATGCGGCTCTCGTATGGGCACTCGATCCGTTGATCGGAATTCCGGCGTCAGTGGCCTACAATAAGCTAGGCGGCACGCGGGCGCTTTTCAATTCACTATCGACCGGCGCTCAAGCTCAGGCATGCGTAGCAGCGTACGGTCCCACACCGTTGATCGCTCTGCCATATTGAAATTCGCGGGCGAATTACCCTAACGAGGTGTATTGAGATGAACGATGGTCAAAACAATATTGCTGGTACGGTCTGTAGCGCTGGCGTGGTTGGACGATACTTTCTGCGACGACTCGCGCTAGCGCATCGCAAGTCCAGCAACCCAAAAGTTCAGTACGCAAATGCTTTGGCAGAGACTATTTTGGTTGTTATTGGCCTTCCGATAGCTGGACTTACATGTTTTGTAATGGTTATAAACTTGAGACGGGGCCCGGATCCGATTCATAAACTCTTGGGCGCAGCGCCGCTATTTGGACAACTGGTTTTTGGGATAGGAGCGATGTTGGTCGGGAATTTACTGATCAATAAGAGAATGAAGAAATACGTCGCCGAAAGCTCAACGTGCTACCTGCCATTTAGCTCTGATAAGGATGCGCAAATTGTATTTTGGCAGAGAATTGGCGCGCTGATTATTTTCGGGATACTTCCCACGTTTTTAGCCATCGCGATGTTGGCGTTAGAGTAGACCGCGCCAAGGTCGATGAAGAATCTGCAGCCTTGCTTGCGCCAAAGTTAACCATGCGCATCTGAATGGCATAAAGCTCCGCCCTAAACACCGTTCAGTTCGCGTAGGCATATAGCATCGTTTGGCGATCTGAGCGACTTCACGAACGATGGATCATCGACGACGTGCACGCTTCGTTTTTGATTTCCTCACCAATGCCATCGAATGAGCTACCCCCCTTAATCCGGTCTGCCGATACCAGCGATCGTCTAAATACTCTGCGGGAATTCTCTTATCTCCCGGCTCGAAGCCGAGCTTCTCGATCGCCGCCAGCCACTTATCTCGCAAGCTGCTGGGCAATTTCTTACCGCACCAAGGACAGTACTGAATCCCAAGGTAACTAGTTCCGCCATCAAGTACCCGAATGCCGAATTCCCGAAATTTCGTGGAAAAAACTATCGGAATCTCCGGATCAGCTACAGCGCTGCACATCCGCTCGCAGCATGGATCTAAACCGCGTGATTTATTTTTCATAGCTCGATATTTCTGCCAGGAACTGGGGGTTTGGTCATTTGCCCAGAATCCGGATCCGCGGAGCCAAGGTGACGACCGTTCGAATCATACACCTCTACGTCGCCATGGGATCGATCTTGCTCATAGTCAGACCGAGATGATCTTTTACCGTTCCCCCATCGCTCCTGTCGCGTGCAGAATATCCTTTTACCTTTCCGTATTTTTAGCCGACGCCTAACTGCCGGAAACCGAAGAGAATGTGGCTTGCTTACTGCACGACCGGATGATTACGATTGGAATTGACTCGGCCTGTGAAATTCTCTGGCTACAGAGCCAGCCACCTGCTCAATAGGAATCAACAATGGGCTTGGAAGCAATCCGATGCCACCCATTGACCTGAATGTGCCTTTTCACGAGAAGGACGACGCGAAACGGCTGGGCGCGCGCTGGGATACCGTACGAAAGACGTGGTTCTTGTCGAATGGTACAGATGTCGCGCCTTTCACGAAATGGCTACCACAGCAACCGGATATCAATTATCGAAGCTCTTCCTATTTTCTCGCGCAGTCGACACGCATTTGTTGGCACTGTAGTCGAGATACGCGGGTATTCAGCAATGCTCGGGACGCTTTCAGAATTCTGTTGCGCCCTGTATGTGAGGGCTTTTCCGCAACTGCAACATCGATCACCTGCGAATCTGGGTATTTTGAAAGGATGAAAATCTTGCGTTAGCGGTGTTGCTCGGTGTTCCTCCGATCACTGCCGCGCCATTCTCGGCGCCCTTGTGGGGCTAAACGAGCCCACTTCGCCCGGGCGCTGTGGACGTCCGACACGCTCACGGCGCGATGATTTTCAGACGTGAAACGCGCCTTCTGGGGAGGCAAACGGCACGCGGTAGGCGGAAAAATCTCGGAAGTCAGTGGTGAGCACAAAGGCTCGCTCGTAATTGCGGGCGAGCACCACGGCGCAGGCGTCGGCGAAATCCATGCGTGGCGCCCAGTGCTCCACTTCATTGAAAACTGGCTGGATCAGTGCGTTAGCGACCGCCACAATGTCCATGCGCGCCACGAGCTTGCGCAAGGCGCGCATCGCCGTAGGGTGGTTTTCAAGCCCGTGTTGAGCCTCAGCGATCGCCGCCTCAAACGTTATGTAACGGGCAGGAACGCCACGAAAAACCCGCACCGCCCAGGCATGATCGGCATCGCCCCGGTCTATCGCCGCCTTAAGCGGCCCGGCGTCGACGATGACCGTTCTTTTCGGCGAGGCGGCGGCGGACTTTTTCACGCAGAGAGGTCTTGTCTTGCGGCAACATGACGGCGCCGAAAACATCTTCCAGACCTACGAAGGGATGGTCTGAGCTTATGGCACGGCGTTCAAACACATAATCGCCGTTTTCACCCTTCACGATGACGGAATCGCCGCGATCGGCGGCCTCGCGTGCCTTGCGGAAGCTGCGCAGGAATTCGGTGAGTGTGGTCTTCATGCCAATCAGATTATCAGATTAGGGGGTATGCGTCAAAAATCGAGAGCGATTTGCGGCTCCGCCACGGCCAAAAAAGAGCAACGAGGTGTTGGTCGAAGTGGAATAGAATTCTCGAATGCCAATAGACTTTGATGCATCACGTGATGCCGCCGCCGCGCTCCGCGCCCAACTGCAAAGGATCTTCGACGCCCCGCTACGCCGCGCGGCACGGCAACTGATCGACCTCGGCGCAGTATCCGACGTGCGTGTTCTGCAAAGCGGTCGCGTGGTAACCGGGATCGCGGGCGACAGGCAGCGCGTCTATATTCAGTACCAACGCGCGGGTGCCCCGACCATCGAGGGGGAGTGCAGTTGCGGCAAGCCCAGTCCCTGCGTGCATGTGGCGGCGGTGGCGATGGCTGCAGCCAAGATCTCAGGCGCGCCGGTGAGTCTCCGCACCGGCATGGATCTCAGCACAGGCAGAGATCCATTGCCACATGCACCGGAAAGTGCTTTGCAGCGAGGCGCACCACTGCGACAGTCGCTGTGTTACCTCATCGAGGCCGACGCCGTCCGAGGATTACATCTTTCCGCGTGGGTAACCCAGATCTGGGCGGGAAGCGGGCACGTGCAATCAGATGCCTACCATTTCGCCCTGCGAAGCCCCGATGGAGGTAAGAACTATCCCCGTTACGTGGACGCGCGGGACCTACAGATTCTCGACGCGCTATCGGCGCGGCCGTTCGACGGGAATCTCGCGGGTGCGGCCGGATTCGATCTACTGCAACGAGCGCTCGCCACCGGGCGCACTTTCTGGCGCTCGCTTCAGGCTAGAGCGCTCCGCGAGGGCGGCACCCGGGAAGTGCTTTTCGCGTGGCAAACCCTACCGAACGGCGATCAGCGGCTGAGCTGCGAAACCTCCGAGGGGCTCGATTTCCTGCTGGAACTCGAGCCCGCGGTCTATATCGACACGGTATCCGGCAACTGCGGAGTTCTCGAACTGCCATACCCCGTCGATCTCTTGCGCCAATATTGGAATCGGCCGGCCATCGACCCGGCACAGGTCTCCGCCCTCAACGAGAATCTCGCGTGCGACCCCCGCGCGAGCGGCTTCCCACGACTGCGCGAGATGACGGTACACGATCAAGCGCTATCCAGTCTGCGACCGCGGCTGATACTCTCCGCTGGCCCTGCGGCGACCGTGCACTTCATCTACAACGGCATGGCCGTCGACAGCGACTCCCTGCGCACCGAAGACCCTGCAGTACGCCGGCGAGATGGAGACGTCGTTTACCAAATCGCGCGCGACTCCGAATTGGAGCGGCAACTGCACGCGCAACTCGATCGATTTCTTACCGGCACTGCCCGGGGGGGCGAAGCGTGGCTTGCGTTCATGATGAACGGAGTACCGGCGCTGCGGGCTTTTAGGATGGGAGGTAACCGTCGATCCGGAATTCCCGTATCGGGTCGCCGCGGCGGACGATTGGTATGCGGACTTGCAAACGATTCGTCCAACGCGGGCAAATCATCCGCCAGGAGCGAGGCAATCGCGCGAATGGTTCGACTTGCGGCTCGGCGTCATGGTGGGTGGCCACGGCGTCAACTTGCTGCCCGCGCTGGTCGATTATCTGCAGGGCACAACGGGACGAGAGACCGCGGGGCAGCGCGACGCACTGAGCCTCCTCACCGGCGACCACCTGCTGGTACACCTGGAGGACGGACGATATCTACCGGTGCCACTGGACCGGATTCAGCGCATCGCCGACGCGCTGGTGGAACTGTTCGATCGGGACGGCTTGAACGAGCACCAAGCGTTGAGGCTGCCGGCAACTCAAGCCGGCCGGCTGGCACAACTCGCGCTCGAGCCGAACGCACCCTCGTTGCAATCCGATGATCCGACGCTGCTCAACCTCGTCGACGCGGTCAAGGGCTTTTCCAGCATCGAGCCTCTGGCCGCGCCTGCACATTTTCAAGCGACCTTGCGGCCCTACCAGGAGCAAGGCCTGGGGTGGCTGCAGTTTCTTCGCCGCCATGGTCTGGGCGGCATCCTGGCCGACGACATGGGGTTGGGAAAGACAGTGCAGACACTGGCTCATCTCCTGATCGAGAAGCAACAAGATCGCCTGCACAAGCCCTCGCTGATCGTGGCTCCGGTGAGCGTTCTCGGCAACTGGCAGCAGGAAATCCGCCGCTTCGCACCCGGGCTCGGACTTCTGATCCTGCACGGTGCCAAGCGCAAGAAATCGTTCGCGGACATCGACTCGGCCGACATCATCATCATCGGCTATCCGCTGTTGCTGCTCGAGAGCGAGATGCTGCTGGGGCGGGAGTTCTGTTTCGTCATCCTCGACGAGGCGCAGATGATCAAGAATCCGCAGGCGAAAGTATCGCAAGTGGCGCGAGCACTGTGCGCAGAGCACCGACTGTGTTTGACGGGAACGCCCATGGAGAATCATCTGCGCGAACTGTGGTCACTGTTCGATTTCGTGCAGCCCGGCTTGCTGGGCGAGCGGCAGCAATTTGAACGTCACTACCGCACCCCCATCGAGAACGGTGGCGACACCAAGCGGGCAGCCGCACTCAGCCGCCGCATTCAGCCCTTCCTGTTACGCCGCACCAAGGATGCAGTGGCGCAGGATCTGCCGCCGAGGATCCAGATCGTTGAACCCATTGAGCTCGACGAAAGACAGCGGGACTTCTACGACGGCATCCGACTGGGCCAGCATCAGCGAGTGCGCGAGGCGATCAAGCAGCAAGGACTGTCGCGCAGCCACATCACCGTGCTGGATGCCCTGTTGAAATTGCGCCAGGCCTGCTGCGACCCTCGGCTGATCAAGCCGGACGCCCAAACGCAGGTAATTCCCTCGGCCAAGTTGGACTGGCTGGCGACCATGCTACCCGAGCTGATCGCGGAGGGCCGTCGAATTCTGTTGTTCTCGCAGTTCACTTCCATGCTGCGGCTCATTGAAACGGTCGTGAAGGATCTGTCCATTTCCTATTGCGTTCTCACCGGCGAGACGCGCCAACGAACCGAACTGGTAAAGGGATTTCAGGCCGGTGGCGTGTCGCTGTTTCTCATCAGCCTCAAAGCCGGCGGAACGGGATTGAATCTCACGGCCGCGGATACCATCATCCACTACGATCCCTGGTGGAATCCCGCCGTCGAGGCGCAGGCCAGCGACCGAGCGCACCGTATCGGCCAGGACAAGCCAGTATTCGTGTACAAGCTGATCGCTCAGCGCACAGTCGAAGAGAAGATCATGCAACTGCAAGCCGACAAGCAGGCGCTGGTGAGCCAGCTCTATGCCGAGAAGGGCGCCTCACGGTCGCAGTTGAGTTCGGCCGACCTGGAAGCCTTGTTCGCGCCATGACCATGGACATCGAATTGCAAACTCAGATCGACACGCAAATCCTGGAACAGGGTGCGTTCGCTCCCCTGGAGTTCCTCATCGATTCTGGCCGCTTGATCCACGGCGACTACGAGAGTTGGCGCCGTCGGGAAATCAATTCTCTCGACGATGTGCTCATGGGCAGCAAGGAGAAAATCCGGACACTGCTCGAGTCCGCCGGCGGCTACGCACGCAGTATCGGACTCGTCGAACAGCCGCAGACCTTCTACGCCTGGACCTCGGGGGCGATCGATGACGGCGCCGAGCCGCTCCGCCTCAGTGTCGACGCGCAACTAAACAGGCTCATCGGCAGCCGCTATGTACCGGCACAGAACGCGCCTCAAATGGATCTTTTCTTCCACAATCCCGTGGTGGCATTGACCAACGGGATCGTCCGGGCCCTATCTGCCAGGAACCTGGATGAGACCCACCGGCAACTGGACCGGCTGTACGCGCAGGCGCCCAACCATGCCGATCTCGCCGCTTTCGATCGGTTGCTGGCCGCATTGAGTCACTTGGACCGCCCTATCGATGATCCCCGGCAGGAACTGGCGTTTCTGTTGGACATCACTCCGGCCGCCAAACGCCTATTGGGCTGGGAAGCGAGAGATCTGCTTAGCCCCCTGTGGCGACAACTGGCCGATGCGCTGTCGGATCAGGCCTTCTCCATCGTCGAACCCAACCTGCACCGCAGTTTTGCTCTCATCCAGGCGCAGGATTGGCCTGGCGCTACTGAAGCCGTCCACCGTGAACCGCAGTGGTGGCTGCACGCGCCACTGTGCCTGCGCATGGCGCAGAGTTGCTTTTATCAACAGCGCCGCAGCGACGCGCTGACAGCCTGGTTCCATCTTTGCTGGCGTGCACCGGCCGAGGCCGCCGCGGATGCGCTCGACAATCACCGACAACCGGACACCAGCATCAGTGCGCTGTGGCGGCGGTTCGTCGATTTCGAGGAGGAGCTGTGGCCTAGAGGCGTCCCTCCAGAATCCGCGCTTGCCCCGGCCGATTTTCCCGCTTGGCTGCTGCTGCGCGAGCCGGGCCTCAACTTGCAGCTCGCCGTAGACTTAGCCGTAGGCAACACGCCGGCCGAAGAAGCCTATCGCACCGTGCATCGCTGGATCGATGCGCGCCGTGCAAACCGGAGCGCTGATGAGCTGGCTCTGCGCAAAGCGCTGCAGGCCGATCACCCGGTCCTGTTCCGCTATTTGAAGCAGAGGGTGGAAGCCGCGCCAGTCCCGCCACAAATGCAGCCATATCCAGCCGTATAGACCTTGGACCTTGGTACGTCGAGATCGACGCAAAACGTGCATTCCAGGGATAGATCGACCGATATGTCGAATCCGCTTTGGCAGCATATTCTCCCCGAACGGATTAGTACGGGTACCCACAACCTTCGGGACGTAGGAGTCGCAGGTTCAAATCCTGTCACCCCGACCAATTAAATCAATAGTTTACGATTTACAACGGTTCAGCTGGTTCCCTGCTTTGTTGCCTCCCCTTCGCCCACGATCGATAGCTTTCGCTGTAGTTTTACTCGCACAAATTACGGTCCGACCGTAGCAGTCGCGGATTCACTTTGCATCAGAGCATTGGAGCGCGGGATTTGGAATTTCAGTTGCTACCCAAGGGTGAGTCGCGCCTACTCGATCCGCGCTAACAGCTGGTCAATGACATCGCTCACCTGACGCTGGCGCAGGATTCGTGCGATCAGGACATGCCGGATCAAGTGATAAGATTGTGAAGACAGATCGAAACCCACCTCCGGCATGGCTTTCAGGTTGGTGTGATCGAGCTCCGAGATCGCAACCGTTCGCAGGCTTAGGCGGCAGCCGCCCACCCGAGAAGCGCTTTTTAGATGCTCTTGAGAGCATTATAAGAGCCTTAAAGTACCCTCAAGAGCACATATCTTGAATCTACAATCTGGTTAATATATGCTCTCAAGAGCATCTTATACTCCTTAATAAGCTCTTGAGAGACCATGGCCGCCCGAAATCAGCTCCTAGACGCCCCGCCCTACCCCGTCGAACAGGCGCTCACCCGCCTGGGCCAGCGCCTGCGCACGGCTCGAGTGCGGCGAAATTTCACGATTCAGGAAGTGGCCGACAAGATCGGCACCGGACCGCGCGCGATCAGGGATGCCGAGAAGGGCAAGGCGTCCACAGGCATCGGGGTCTACGTCGCCCTGCTCTGGGTCTATGACCTTCTGTTGCCCTTCAAAGACGTAGCGAATCCGGCCCTGGATGAACATGGCTTAACGCTCGCCGCCGCCAAGGAAAACACCCGCGCGCGCAAAGGCGCGGGCCTCGACAATGATTTCTAAAGAATCCTCCGCCGAGTGCTACGTGTACATCACGTTGCCGGGAGAGACATCCTCCGTCACCGCGGGCCGATTCGTGCTCGAGAAAACCGCGCAGGCCCAAGCCCTCGGGCGGTTTGTCTACGGGCGCTCGTACTTGAAGAACCCGGACGCGGTGGAGTTCGATCCCATCGAGCTCAAACTCTCAACCCGAACGTACCAAACCACCCAGTTGAACGGCGTCTTCGGCGCGCTCCGAGATGCGGGACCGGACTACTGGGGCCGCCGTGTCATTGAAAAGCACGCAGGTCGGGCCCAACTGGGTGAACTCGATTACCTGCTCGAATCCCCGGACGACCGCGCCGGCGCGCTCGGCTTCGGGCGCCACCAGAGCCCGCCCGCCCCGCTGCGAAAATTCAACCAGGCGATCGATCTCGAAAAACTCCAATCCCTCGCCGCGGCGCTCATCAAGGATGAGATCCCGAGCGACCCACAAGCGCAGCAGGTTCAAGACCTGATGCTGCTCGGCACCTCGATGGGTGGCGCACGACCGAAGGCCGTGGTGCAGGACGGGGAAGGTCTCTGGATCGCCAAATTCAACCGCGACGATGATCGCTGGAACAATACGCGCGTCGAGCACGCGATGCTGCGCTTGGCCCGCGAATGTGGACTTCACACTGCCGAAAGTCGAATTGAGACGGTTGGGACTAAGGATGTGCTCCTCGTCAGACGCTTCGACCGGGAGAGAGCGGCTAAAGGTTACACACGCGCCCGCATGGTGAGCGGCCTCACTCTGCTGCACGCGGATGAAGCACCGCAAGGGAGACACAATTGGTCGTACCTCCTGTTGGTCGAGGAGCTGCGGCGGGTGGTCGCGGATGCGAAAAGCGATGCCCGAGAACTGTTCCGCCGCATCTGCTTCAACGCGCTCATCTCGAATCTCGATGATCATCCTCGCAATCACGCGATCCTCGCGAAGGAGCGACAGTGGAAGCTCTCTCCTGCCTACGATCTCACCCCCTCGGTGCCGGTGAGCATTGAGCACCGCGATCTGGCCATGGAGTGCGGCGATCAGGGCCGCTATGCCAACGCCAAGAACATTCTGTCGCAGCATGCGCGCTTTCTGTTGAGTGAGGAGGGAGCGCAGAGGATCGTGAACGACATGAAAGCGCAAGTGCAGGCGAGCTGGTATGAGACCTTGCGCGCAAGTGGGGTCACTGAAAATGATGCCGAAGCGATTCGCGGCGCCTTCGTCTACCCCGGCTTCTCGTTGTAGCGCGTGACGCTCCACCTGAGGTGGGTGATGGGATTCTTTGCCCCATCGCTCCTCACCTCCGAAAGGGCGGCTGGCGGGGTGGTGGGTGGGTGGGACGCCGCCCACGAGACCGATATGTTTGCTGCGGCTCCCGCAGGTCATACACCGGACGGGGCTAAAGAAAACCACAATCTATCAATTGCAGAAGGATGGTACCTTCCCAATGCGAATCCATATCACCTCGAATTCTGTTGGATGGATTGAAGAGGAAGTCAATACGTGGATCGCGGGAAGGGTGGCTGCCAGCCAGCCGCTACGCATAAAGTGAACAAATCAACGCGCCGTGGGGGCAGCAGAGCTGGCTGGAGGCACGGCGGGTTTCGAGCACAATTCGCTCGATATTCCCGATTGCCCTGCCCCGTCTGCGGCAATATTATGTGAGAAGATTGGTATTGTATGCTGGTACGTTCGGGACGTAGGAGTCGCAGGTTCAAATCCTGTCACCCCGACCATTGATTTGAATAGATTTTTTCAAGCGGCAGTGCCTTACGGTTCCAGGTCCAAGAAGCTCACGGTTCCAAAAACGGTTCCAGTTTCGTCGGCGGAAAATCGCGCGTAAATTCGGCTGTTCCTGAAACTGATTCGGTCAGACCTTCCCTCTCCCGCCCTTACGGGAAATCCCTCGACTCGGCAGTGTTGATGGCGCCTGCGGCCGCGGCCGTGCTCAGACTGCGGACGATGCCGCGCCGGTCGGTTAGCGAGCCTCTTTGGCGCCTTTGCGTTGCGTGATATGGCCATTTATAATCTCCATATGGCCATTTCGGTTACAAAGTTCAAGAATTCCTGCCTCGACGTAATTCGCCGCGTGGAGACTACAGGGCAATCGGTGTCGATCACGCGGCGTGGCAAGGTTGTTGCCCGCCTCGCGCCGTCATTTCAGGCGACACAAAGTGCGGAGACTAAGCCGTGGCAGAAGCTACGGGCCCTCGGAGGGGAATTGTTAGCGGAGCCAAGCGAATCAGTCGTACGCGAGGAGGATTTCGAGGCTCTGCGCTGATCATGCTTCTCGACACGCATTTCTGGATCTGGTGGCTTACACCAAGCTCGCCCCTCAGGGCCGCAGAACGACGTGCGCTCGATGCCGCGGCCGAGGCCGGAGGCGTACACCTAGCCGCGATAAGTTTGTGGGAAGCACAGTTGCTGCACTCGAAACAACGTCTGCAGTTACCGTTACCGTTTTCCGACTGGTTGACGCGTGCGACTGATTCGCAAGTTCTAACGGTTTTACCCCTCGATCGTGAGGTCGTGATAGCGGTCGATGGTCTGCCCGCGCGATTCCATGGTGACCCCGCCGATCGGCTTATAGTGGCAACTGCCCGGACGCACGGCATACCTTTGGCCACGCGAGATCGCGCTATTCGGCGGTCGCGTACCGCAAAACTATGGTCGCCGTAACGTGTGGTTCGTCCGGCATCACCCTTCGGGACGTAGCAGTCGCAGGTTCAAATCCGGTCACCCCGACCATTGATTTTATTAACATTTCCGCAGCCAGGAACTCGTAGGGTCCAGCTAGAATTCTACTCAGGGGCCATTGAGGGGCAAGTCCCGTTTCGGTCAAATGACGGCCTGGCATTGTGAACACGCCAATGTCTCGGCGACCGGGAAACGGTTGCCTGCCTACCAAGGTAGTTTTTTGTGACAAATGTGTCGGCCGCCAATGCCGCCTCCTAGCCAGCCGCCACTTTATACGAGTTCCCATACTTGAATTCTTGGTTGCCGTCCCTAGTTTCCGCCCTGGATGCCCATACCGGCATCTCAACGAAATTGAAACAACAGTTGGATAACCATAAGGAGTGGTGCCATGAGTACTGTGATGCGACAAGATCCCTGGGGCGTGATGCCGCGCCTACAAGAGGAAATCAATCGTCTGTTCGGCAATACGCGCGAAAATGACAGCAGTTCTGCGACTGCCACTTGGGTTCCTGCGGTGGATATCCATGAGTACGCGAATCGCTTCGAACTGTATGTTGACCTGCCAGGTATCGATCCTGCCGAAGTGGAATTGACGCTCGACGGGGGAATACTCACTCTGTCCGGTGATCGACACGAACAAGTCATGACGAAGAGTGGTGAAGACTTGCAGGGTCGTCGTGTCGAGCGAGGCTATGGAAATTTTCATCGGCGCTTCGTTTTGCCCGATACGGTGGACGGAGAACGGGTCAATGCAACCGGAAAGAACGGTGTGCTGACCGTCACGATTCCGAAGCAGGCGAAAGCGATGCCACGACGCATTCAAATCGGCGCTTGATCCAATTGCCATCCTGCCCACGGCGCGGCGAAATCCGCGCCGTGGGTGCAGCCTACCGGCGGCGATGACGTACGGCGCGCGATGGAGGTATTTCTATCCGGGTACGAGCGACGCTAGTTGAGGCTTAGGCCAATGGCGGAAACAATTTGCCCATGCGATTTCAGTGCGATCCCGCTGCTCGTGCACGCGGCCCTATGGCATGTCGTCAGCGTTCGGCGCAACCTTCGGCGCGCGGCGCAGATACTTGAGCATGTCCTTGGGTTTCGCCGTTCCCGCGCGTTCACGCAGGAAGTCATCCGCGACGCGCAAGGAGCCTACGGTTACATCACGTTTCATACGGTCGATCGGGATGGCGAAAATGAGTCGCCGGGTAGAGTTCCTGGCTTGCGCGAGTATCGCGGTCGATTTCTGTCCGGACAACTGCAAAATATCGTAAGAGTTAATGAAGACAGAACGGATCGCGTCCGATACGGCTTGGCTTCGTTTCGATGGTTCCATACGCCTTCGTTTCTCTTCGGCGATTCGGACGAAGAGTCCGACGCAAGTAAGGCTGACGTTGGGCCTGGGAAATACAGGTCCCAGGGTTAGTCTCGAATTACTTTGGCACGGATTTGATGTCGCGCTTCTCCGGATGAAGCAATCAAATGCACAACATCATCGAGCCTTTCCAGATTTCCCACGCGCCGACCGCTTGCCAATACGGTTTGCGGACTTCGCCTTGCGAGGAGCCACTGACTTCGCTTTTTCGGCGGTCGGTTTATGAGGCGGCTTCGCATCCACACCGCCGAAGTCGATCCCGAACACATCGGCCAGTTTCGACGAGTCCAGAATCCGAGCTGCGTTAGGCAGTTTCCCACCCGGTGTCCCGCTCTCCCCGGCGCGTGCGATCAACTCTTTGGCGTCGACCTTTCGCAAACCGAACAACAATTCCGGCTCCGAGTCGAGCCGGGCGCCGATCCCATAGAGCGTCGCCGCGACATGCTTGCACATCGCGGCCGAATCCGGACAGCTGCAGCTGAAGGCAATCTCCATCGGTGACGGGAAGAGACCGGTTCCCGGCCGGGCGATGCGCTCCATGACCGAGGTTGACAGTTGCCCCTGGAGCAGCTCGACCAATGTGTCGATGGAGCGGGCGCAGTCGCGCGCAATCGCCCGCCAGTGTGCGCCGGCCAATTCTCTGACACTAACGGTGATTCGGTACAGACTGGATCCCATCACCTGGGCGGTCACTTCGCCAGGACCAATTTTGAGATCGATCACAGAGCCATTGCGCAAATAGTTGCGGCCGCGCGGCAGACGGTTCGAGTAATCGCTATAGTGCTCGAGGTTCCGGCACCATGCCTTACCCCAGAACGATTTCGCGATCGCGCCTCGGCTTGCGGCGACCGGCGAGAGCATCTGACCGCCCTTTTGCATTTTCGCGACCGTCCGGCCCACCGTCTGTCGACGCGTCGCCGCAGGAACATATGGTTTCCAGCGATAATACATCAGCCTTGCCCCGATGATCGATACATATCAGACATTTGCCTGCGCGGAATGAATATCAAGTGCCACCAGATTCAGCAACTCCTTGTCGCTGAGCTCGGTCAGCTGCAGCTCCGTACCTCCTTCAAGCACCTCCTTGACGAGCGTCTGCTTCGACTCGATTAGCTGATCGATCTTGTCCTCGACAGTGCCCTGACAGACGAACTTGTGCACCAGAACATTCCGCGACTGCCCGATCCGGAACGCCCGATCGGTTGCCTGATTCTCGACGGCAGGATTCCACCAACGATCGAAATGCACCACATGCGAGGCGGCGGTGAGATTGAGGCCGGCGCCGCCCGCTTTCAAGGACAGAACGAAAAACGGAGTCAGCTCGTCGTCCTGGAAGCGCCGAACCAGCTCCTTGCGCTTCGATACCGGTGTGCCGCCGTGCAGAATCAAGCCTTCCCGCCCGAACACGTGCCCTAGAAACGCAGCAATCGGTTGGGTCGCCTCGCGGAACTGCGTGAACACCAGCATCTTCTCCTGCTTGGCGGCGATCACCTCCGCGAGTTCGCGCAGGCGCGCGAATTTCCCGCTCTCGGTTTCGGCCCACGCACCGTCGCCGAGCCACTGCGACGGATGATTGCAGATCTGCTTGAAGCGCATCAGGAACGACAGTACGACGCCTTTCCGCCCCATGCCCTCCGACCGATCGAGCGCGTCCGCGAGTTCCTCGACCGCCCTCTGGTAAAGCGCTGCCTGCGTGGAGCTCAAGTAACAGAACGCTTTCATCTCGGTCTTGTCTGGCAAATCGGCGATCACCGACTTGTCCGTCTTGAGGCGCCGCAAAATATAAGGGCGCACGAGATCGCGTAGCGGCCTGTAGGTTTTCGCTTCGGCGAGGCGCCGGACGTACCGCCCGAACGCCTGACCGGAGCCCAACAGTCCTGGATGAGTGAAGTCGAAAATCGACCAGAGATCGCCAAGACGATTCTCCACCGGTGTGCCGGTGAGCGCGATCCGGGTGTGGGCGATGAGTTTCTTGACGGCGCGCGTCTGTTTGGCGCCCGGATTCTTGATTGCCTGCGCCTCGTCGATAACCAAAACCCGCCACTCGGTGCTCAAAAGCCACTCGTAGCGCAGCAAGGCACCGTAGCTCGTGATCACGAGATCAACCTCCGCGAGCGTCTCCGAAGTCATTGCCTTGAGATCGGCCGCGCTGGATGCCGAGGGGTGGGCGATGAGGAATCTCAGCATCGGCGCGAACCGTTCGATCTCCGCGGCCCAATTCGCCAGAAGCGACGCGGGCGCCACCAGCAGGCTCGGGGCTTGCGTCGGCGTTGCCGTCCGTCGCGCCGTCGATTCACGCTTGAGAATCAGGAGCAGCGACAATACCTGGATGGTTTTGCCCAATCCCATATCGTCCGCGAGACAGGCACCCAGCCCGAGGTGGTGCAGCAGATAAAGCCAACGGACGCCTGCCTGCTGATAAGGCCGCAATGTTGCTTGGAGCGCCGGTCCCGGCTCGATGTGAGCGAGTCCGTCAGGGCTGCGCAGGCCCTTGAGAGTCTCTGCGAGCCAGGACCCGGCGCTCACCGTCGACCAGTCAGGATCCGACGGGTCGCCCGGCTCCTCCTCGTCCACTGCAACGCCGGCCACCAGCGGCATGGCATCGGCGAACGGCAGTCCGCCGTCGGCCGCTGCCGCTTCTATCTTGCGAAATCGGTCGAGGAGTTGCTTGAGCTTGCCTCGATCCACCTCGACCCAGCGTCCGCGAAGGAATTGCAGTCCGTCGGACCCTTTGAGCAGGGCGCGAATTTCGACTGCCGTGAGTCGCTCCTCTCCGAGCGTCAGCTCCACCTGAAAATCCAGCAGCGCATCCTTGCCGAGAAGCGACGGTACTCGTCCGCCGATGGTCGCCCGAACCTTGGGGCGAGGCGGTCGCGGCGAGCCCCACGCACTTGGCGTGCGCACCACAATCCCAGCGGCCTCGAGGTTTGGCACATCGGTCAGGAATTGAAATGCTTCGGCTGCGGACCATCTGAGGGGATGGTAGAGCTCCCCGGATTCCACCATGGCCTTGAGCCATGCGCACTCTCTCGCAGCTTCCTGCACCGGCTTTAGAAGCGAGAGCAGGCGCGCTTTGTTCCTCGCGCCGGCGTATTCGCGCAGGGCTTCGGCTAGGGGCAGGTGCTGCGCGCGAGATTGAGCCGAGAGACGTGTCGTGTAGGTCGCAATGAATGCGAAAGGTGCTTCTTCATCGGAGCGATTCTCGGCCAGATTGAAATGCACGCGGCCCACGAGGTGCCAGGCGGGATTTCGCCCCTTAAGAAACTCCTGCAGCGTTTGCTTCGCATCGGCGCATTCGGTACGACAAGCCGCATCGATCTGCTCCCAAAGCGCCGCGAGCACGTCCGCATTCAGATATTCTCCACCCGGCATCGGCGGGGCGGCGCTCGCCAGAGCCGCCAGCGCTTCCACCGGCGGGGCGGCGATGACACTCAGCGCTGCTGCACTTGCGCCGTCGTCTGGTTGCGCAGACGTACATAACATCGTGACATAGCGGCCCGCGAAATCTCGCCAGTACGCAAAATCCGCAGGCAGCGCCGTGCCGACTTCGCGAATCCCGAGTTCGAGCAGCCAGTGTCCAGCACCGCGCTCAAACGCAGCCTCCAGACGCTCCCGCAAATTGTCTGGCAAGATACGTGCTTCGTCCGTCGGAGCGAGCGTGAGGTGTCCGTGTGGCGTGAGCAGGGGAGTTCGATTCGAAGTCAGCATTTCTAGATCTTTGACGACTGCTGCCACGGACCCAGCGGCTCCCAGCGAACAGGATATTCAGCCGACTTCGCCGCCGCCTTGGCTGCGGGCATCAGAAAGTCAGCCAGATCGGCAAGGACTCGCGAGAATTCGTTCGCTAGAACCGGCTCGCCAATCCTACGCACAAATGCAGCCCACTGGCGGACATGAACGGGCTCAGAGTGGAACTTCGCCGTCAACTCCGTCAGCGGCATTTCAGGCACGCTGGTCTGGCGACGATCGAAAGTCGAACGGATCGCCTGGCTTAATGCGGGGCCAGAAAAGGCCAGAATCCGAGACAAGATCCAGATGTCATAGAAATCCTTCATTTGTGTGTTCTGCATATCGAGATGAACCATGGCCTCAAATTTCTCGGCGATCGCCGCCTCCACCGGATATGCATTCAGCCGCACCGGGGGACTCGTCAGCAGCACTGGATAGTCAATTACTTGGGATTGAGGATGAACAGCGTCGCCGACGCCAAAGTCGATCTGCACGGTCTGACGCACGTTGTCAAGGCGCGCGTGAAGACGAATACGAGTACCCACGTACTCGGTCGCGTCGCGAATCGGCTCCACGGTGATCGTCGTCGGCTCGAAGATGACACCGTCAGAAGAGTCAGTAATTGCCGCGCACTGTTCCACGAGTCGTACGAGTGCTGCCTGATCGGCAATGCCACGACACAGCAGATCGATATCCATCGTCGGCCGTGCGCGCGGCACGCCCCATACCCGAAGCATCAGCGCACCTTTGAGTAGGATCGTGTCCACGTGGGGCGATCGAGAGAGGCGCGCCAAGAATCGCTCAATCACATAGGATTGAAGAACGTCGTTGAAGCTTAAGCCCGCTTCCTGAGCGACGTTGCGCAGTCTCGCCAGCACTGAGGCCACGACATTCTTCGGCGCCTTGGTCACGTAACGCTTTCCAGGTATGGCGCCATGACGCGATCCTGTCGCAGTAGCTGCGCGAAACGGAGGATTTCCCGATTGCTGATTCGCTTGCGGACACGGGCAAAACGCAGCGCCTCGATGGCAACGTCCAGCCCGAGCTTGTTTCGATACTTGAAACAATCAACTACGGTGCGCGCGACGCTGTAGATGCGAACGGGAACGCCGTCAATGGGTTGCCGTTCGATTCCCTGATCGAAGGTCGGAGCATCAAAACGATAGATTTTTACTGGAGGTGTGCGGAGGCGCAGCCCCGCGTATCGTCCCCGCGGAACAGCCAGGTGCACGACTCTCGGAACCTGAGTCGTGATGCCGTGGAAGGCCAATGCCGAAATCAGGCAGACGACCGCCTCCGGGGCTTTGGCCGCCACTACTGCGAGGTCCGGATTGCTGAATTCTTGCGCGGAGGTTAGTCGATAAAGCCCTCGCGCGAGTCGCATAAGCTGACCGTCCTCGACGAGCCGATATAGAGCCGCGGGATGGATGCCCCGCATCAGCGCCTGACTCGTTCTCATAACGCCGCCGTGCTGACGGAAGGTTTCGAGAGCGCTTTGAATATCGCGAGTCTGAGTCATGGTGGATAATATTAGCACCATTTATGAAACTTTGGTACCTTTTATATCCGGGCTCCTTCCGTTCGGGACGTAGGAGTCGCAGGTTCAAATCCTGTCACCCCGACCATTGAATTTGCGATGGTTTTTGACTGACTCCAGCGCAAAGGGCCGTAGTAATCGGAACCGAAATCACGCCCTGGTCCGTTCCGGACAGATCGGTAACAAGCTGCGCAGCGGTTCACTCTCCCTCGATATTGAGTAGGTTCAGTTTAATTCCGTCGAACGATTTAAATCCTCGATCAAAAGTCACAAGGTCATGATCGAGTGATCGCGCCAACGCGGCAAGCCACGCATCCGTCCAAAGATTCGGTGTCGGCTGTCTGCCCGCAACCATTGAGGCAAAAATATTTTCGTGCGAGGATGGCGCAACATCAACAAAAACGGAGCGCGGGTCGGCGGCAAGAAGCTGCCAGGCATTCAGCGCAGCTTGCGGTGCCGTTGGAGTGCCATTCATTGCAACGCGATTGGTCAAAAGACGCAGCACAGCTAGGCGGGTCAACAGGCACAAGCCGACACTGTCGTCGGATCTCTTCTCCCACCAGCGTCGCGCGGCCTCATGCGCAACGTGACGATCTACAAGCAGCGGGAAGAGAACGTTAGCGTCCGCGATACACGTCATTGAGATTCGCCAAATCTTCTCGATCGAACAGCATTGCGATTTCGCTATTTGACAGCACGGGAATTGATTGGCCGGGAGGCAGTTTGATCGGTGCCTCTGTCATTCTCTTTCGCTGTACGTACTGTTCATCCGATAAGACTCGACGCAGGCCTTCCGCGACCAGATCACGCAGGGTAGAACCGCGCTTAACCGCCGCAATTTTTGCCCGCCTAACGAGGCTATCCGGGAGATCAAAAGTGGAGCGCATAAATATGCCTATATGCTTTACAATATTGATATTTTCGCGGATTTTCTATTCGCCGTCAATGACCTCTACCACCTCGGCGAGCACCTGCGGGATCGCTGGCAAATCACTGACACAAAAACCGATGTAATTTATGCAATCGCCGCCCTACGGCATTTCGTCATGCGTTCGGTGCAACCTTCGCTATGTCGCCGCAGTGCTGTTCTTTGGGCTATTTACCTATTCGATGATCGATCCGCGGCTCACCGACTCGATCTATTTGCTCATGTTTCTCGCGATTCTCGGCGTCTACGGCGGAGGAGTCGTGTCGCTCGACGAACTCTTCGTGCGTTTGCGCGATCGCGTATTCCCTCTGACCAGAAGGCATGATCTTGGCCTTCAAGGATTACCGAGAGTCATCATCGTCGGCGCAGGTTTTGGCGGCCTGCGATGCGCGCAAGCCTTGCGCAACGTCCCCGTGGCAGTGACGCTCATTGATCGCACGAATTATCATCTGTTTCAACCGCTGCTGTATCAAGTCGCCACAGCGGCCTTGTCTCCCGGAGATATCGCGACACCGGCGCGCCAGATGTTCCGCAACTCGCCGTCGATCCGGTTACTGTTCGGCACGGTCACAGCAGTGGATCCGCAGCGGCAAACGGTGTCGACACAAAACGGCGACATTCCATACGATTATCTGGTGCTTGCCACCGGCGCCACTCACAGCTATTTCGGCAAAGACGTATGGGCGCGCTTCGCGCCGGGCATCAAGCGCATCGAAGATGCGCTGGAGATCCGACGGCGGATCTTGACGGCATTCGAACGCGCCGAGGCGGCGTCGCTCGAGCAGGACCGTAGGGGATTGTTGACATTCCTAATCGTGGGCGGTGGCCCCACGGGTGTGGAACTCGCGGGCGCGATTGCGGAACTGGCCCGTTTTGGATTGGAAAAGGATTTCCGTGCGTTCGATCCGTCGCAAGCGCGCGTGATTCTCGTCCAAGCCGCCGCGCGATTACTGCCGAGCTTCCCGGAGCGGCTGGCGCAGATCGCGCAACGCTCGCTGGAGAATCTGGGAGTGGAAATTCGTCTCGGTAGCCGGGTTGATCATATCGATGAAACGGGGGTTGGCGTGGATGGCACTCGGATCGAGGCGAGTACGGTACTTTGGGCTGCCGGCGTGGCAGCATCGCCGGCGGCGGCGTGGTTGAACGCACCCGCCGATAAGGCGGGGCGCCTCATCGTGGGCGATGACTTGCGCGTGCCTGGGCTGGCCAATGTATTCGCGATCGGCGATACCGCGGCGAGCAAGGCTTGGAAAGGTGAAATCGTGCCGGGGTTGGCTCCGGCGGCCAAACAAGGCGGAACGTACGTGGCAAGGCAAATTCGGGCGGCGGTGGTCGAGTCGCGTAAGCCAATACCTCCATTTCGTTATCGCCACTTGGGCTCTCTTGCCACCATCGGCCGCAAGGCCGCTGTGGCGGATTTTGGCGTCTTGAAGCTGTCGGGCGCACCCGCATGGTGGCTATGGGGAATCGTGCACATCGCCTTCATGCTGGGCGTCAGAAATCGCCTCGCGACGTTGACCAATTGGTTTTGGGCCTACCTTAAGTTTGGTGGCAGTATCCGCTTGATCACCGGCGGCATTCAGTCGGAGCAATAAACTACCTGATCAGTCGGTCTTCTGCCATGGGGCAAATTGCCTTTTGCCAGTTCTGCCGCAATTAGGACCCTCACGATGCGTCTGTTCCAAAGCCTTACGATGATCGGAGTCTTGGCGATCGGCGCGGCCGCCGCCGCAGTACCAGACGATCCACACAATGTAACCCCTATCGAGGTCAATTCGGCGGCGCCGAAGTTCGTCGCCAAAGAGGTCAATGGTCGAGCCTTCCAGTTCGATCCTGCGTCGCTGCGACAGCCCACTTTGATTATTTTCTACCGGGGAGGATGGTGCCCCTACTGCAATGCCCAGTTGCAAGATCTTCACATTGTTGTGCCGCAAATCGTGGCGATGGGGTATCAAGTTTTGTTTTTGAGCACCGATCAACCGAGCTTGCTGTACTCGAGTTTCAAGGAAAAAGTGGACTATCACCTCCTGTCAGATTCGTCGATGGATGCGGCGCACGCCTTTGGGGTCGCTTTTCACGTCGATGCGGCGACGCTTGTGAAAATGAAGACGTATGGAATCGATCTCGAAGCGACACAAGGGACTGCCAGGCATGAACTACCTGTGCCCTCCGTCTTCATCGTCGATCACAGCGGCGTGGTTCGATTTCGCCACTACGACCCGGATTACACGGTCCGCCTGGATGCCGCCCATTTGCTGGCGGCGGCGAAAAGCGCACAGGAAATTGCGAACGGCACTTGATGCCCAATTCGCGTCACCACCGATGAAATGCGCTGCCGAGGTATTCCGGGAGGTAGGAGTTGGAGGTTCAAACCCTGTCGCCCTGACCATATAAATCAATGGGTTACCGGTCATCTAAGCCAGTCGTCGCCTGCAACTCATAACGCAAGTCCAGCACGAGTCCATGCGGTCCGGAGGAAATGCGGCCGGGGACGTACCGCAACTTCATCGCAATCGAAGTCAGCGCGATACGGGCAACTCGCACACAGCTATTTCGGCTTCACGCGATGCCAGAACTCGTCGAATTCCCGCGTGTCGAAAAATGCGACCCGACTCGCGCTATGCGAGAGAATCCCGCCATGTGAGCAGCCGCTCAAGCGGTCGCAAATCCCATTCTGGTCCGGTAAATGCCGCAATGAAATGCGTAAATCCCACGGCCACGAACTCTTCAAGGGCGGCGCCCTCGTCCAAACCGTGTCCCACAGCGATGCACCGTGTAATCTCCGCAGGATTTCGCCCAACCTTCGCGCACCAGTCGTCCAGGACCGACGCCTTGTGTTTGAGCTGCTCAGGTGTGCCAAAGTAGTGCCATTCATCTACGTGTTGCGCCACAATTCGCAACGACACTTTCTCACCACCGCCCCCAAATATGATTGGTATCTTGCGAAGTGGCGGCGGATTCAATTTCAACCAACGCGCCTTGATAATCTCCAAGTCTCTCTCAAGGTCCAGCAAACGGGTTCCGACGGTGCCAAAAACATACCCGTATTCGTCAAAGTCGCGACGATGCCAGCCGGCACCCACTCCCAAGACATATCTGCCGCCCGAAAGATGGTCGATGGTTCGAGCCATGTCAGCTAACAGATTGGGATTGCGATAAGGATTGGCTATCACTAAGCAGCCGATCTCAGCGTGTTTCGTCGTTACCGCCATCGCCGCTTGTATGCTCATTCCCTCAAATATTTTCGCGTTTGCGTTTTGCGGCGCCTCGATTCGATTCGCATTGCCATCTTTTATATCGCCCGCCTTCCTATGGGCCGCCTCCAAATCGTCGCGGGTGGGCACAAAAAAATGATCAGAGGTGTATATCCGTTCTACACCCATTGCATCAGCCTCGACCCATGCGTTGCGCATCGGAGCCATGTCGCCGTTCTGCGGGATAATCAATGCGCCAATAGTGACTTTCATTTTTTCCTCATCGTGGCGTCGCGCTTCTCTTGTTGGCTGCTCACCCTACGAGGAGGCTTCTATTTTATGTCGCCACTCAACCCTGGCACACATTAAATACTGTTGTGCCTAGCAATTCAATCCCTTGGCGAGGAGTCGCAAAGTCTTAGGGTCCTGCCAGTGGATGCGCTGGACATTTGAGCCCGCGGGTTATAGCCCCGCCAAACTCCCGCCATCCGCGCCTCACAGGTACAATTCATTCATCAACCGTGCCGCCTTCTGACCCGGTTCCGCGCGTATGAACACACCAGAAAAATCGTACACTGGCTACCTCGTCAACGCACTTGAGCTCGATGGGCCGGCGCGCGAGAGCTGGCTCGCGGACCTCGAGCGTGATGAGCCCCGCATGGCGCAGCGCATTCGAGCGGCTCTCGCGATGCAGGAGACGTCCGAATTCGAGGCCTTTCTCGCGGGACCTTCCTGGCTTGAACGATCACCGACACTCATTGGCTCACTGCTTGGGCGCGCGGAGGGGAACGCCGGCCCGGAATCCCGGAGCGGTCTGATTCGCGGCCAGTGGGTGGGTCCCTATGAGCTCGAGCGCCTCCTTGGCGCCGGCGGTATGGCCGAAGTCTGGCTTGCCAAACGGGCCGATGGGGTATTCGAGCGGGAAGTGGCATTGAAGCTCCCGATGGTGAGCCGGCTGCGAAGAGATCTCGAGGAACGATTCTCTCGGGAGCGCGACATTCTCGCCAAGCTCGAGCATCCGAACATCGCCCGACTCTACGATGGGGGCGTAGATGCTCAGGGACTACCGTACCTGGCCATGGAATATGTGCCGGGGCAGTCGCTGATCTCCTGGTGCGATGGGCATAAGCTCGGGATTGCCGAGCGTTTAAAACTCTTTCTCCATGTCCTCGAGGCGCTGCAATACGCGCACGAGAAGCAGGTGATCCACCGGGATATCAAACCCTCGAATATCCTGGTCTCCGAATCGAGTCAGGTACGGCTCCTCGACTTTGGCGTCGCGAAGCTTCTGGACGATGAGGCTGGCAAGACGCAGCTCACGAGCGTCTACGGTCGAGCCCTCACCGCCGATTATGCGAGCCCCGAACTTCTCAAGGGCGATTCCGTCGACGCACGAAGCGACATCTACTCCTTGGGAGTGGTACTGCATGAGCTTTTGAGCGGCGCGCGGCCGTATCAGCTCGAAGGCGCGGCATCGTTGGGAACGCTGGAGCGGGCGATCGCGATGGTCCGCCTGCGGAAGCCGAGCGCGCAGCTGACGGACGATGCGGGAGCCGGTCGCGGCACGACGCGAGAGAAACTCGCTCACGAACTTCGCGGTGATCTCGACGTGATGACGCTCAAGGCGCTCGCGAATGACCCGAGCGAGCGCTACGAGAGTGCGGCGGCGATGGCGGAGGATATCGAGCGGTACTTGCAGCACCGGCCGATCCTGGCGCGGCCGGCGTCCCTGTCGTACCGGCTCAAGAAGTTCGCGCAGCGCAATCGGCCGATCATCGGAGCAAGTGTGCCGGTGGGAGTCCTACTTCTCGCCATCGGCGTCTACGAGTTCGAACATCGCTTGGCGATCCCCACACCTTCGCCCCAGTCGATCGCGGTGCTGCCGCTCAGGAATGAGAGCGGGGAGACAACCCAGCAGTACCTCTCCGACGGGATCTCCGAGGATCTGATCACCGCGCTCGCTCAGTTCCCGCAACTGAAAGTGATTGGGCGAAGCTCCGCGTTCAAGTTCCGGGACTCCAAGGAGGACAGCCGCAGCATCGGAGCGAACCTCGGGGTGGCGCTCCTCCTCGAGGGGAGTGTGCGGAAGTCCGGAGACATGATCCGGGTGAGCGCCGAGCTCATCGACACCTCTGACGGCAGCATGAAGTGGTCGCAGCAATACGACCGCCCTTACAAGGATCTGTTCGCGCTGCAGGATGAGATCACCCATGCTGTGACAGGATCCTTGAGGGCGAAGCTCCTACCGGGCGAGCACGCAGCGGAGCAAAGCGATCGGCCCCCGAGTGGGAGCTTGGAAGCCTACAACGCTCTACTGGAAGGTCGGTTTCACGCTTTCCGCCGCACGGAAGCCGATATTCGCAAGGCGATCGAATTCTACACTCGGGCGATAGAGCTCGATCCGCGCTATGCCCTTGCCTGGAGCAAACTGTCGGGCGCCTGGGCTAGCCTCGGCGAGCAATTCCTCGACGGTGAACAGGCGCGGGAGGAGGCCTATGGCAAGGCGCGCGAGGCGGCCGACCGCGCGCTTGTCCTGTCTCCCGAACTCGCGGCCGCGCATGTTGCCCGGGGACTTCTCCTTCGGGTCCCCGATTTCAACTGGCGCGGCGCGGCAGAGGAGTATCGGCGGGCGCTGGCTCTGGCGCCGAATGACGGCGACGTGAAGTTCGTTCTCGGGATGCAGCTCGCCGCTTTCGGTGACGTGGAGCGGGCAATTGAACTTACGCGGCAGGCGCTTGCCACGGAGCCGCTAAAGGACCACTCCTACAGCTGGCTCGCCAATTATCTCTCGGGACTCTACCGCCTCGACGAAGCCGAGCGGGCGATCCGCAGGGCCATCGAACTGCAGCCCGCTGCGGTGGCCTATCACCAGAGGCTCGCGATCATCGAGATCCAGCGCGGACATGCACAGGCGGCGCTCGCCGCCGCGCAGGAGGAGCCCCCCGGAGTGTGGCAAGAGATAGCCCTCGCCCTCGCGCGGCAGATCGGCGGCGACAGGAGCGCAGCCGATGCGGCGCTCACTACGTTGATCGAGAAGGAGGGCGCGAACAGCGCCTACCAGATCGCCGAAGTCTACGCGCTGCGCAACGATGCGAAAAAGACCTTCGAATGGCTGGACCGGGCTTGGAGCAATCGCGATGGTGGCATTCCGGAGCTGCTGTTCGACCCGTTCATCCTGCGCTACAAGAATGATCCGCGTTTTGCCGCCTTCTGCCGCAAGGTCGGGCTCCCCGTCCCCGGGGAAACGCCCGAGCTGGCAGTTCAAAATTTATAACTGTACTTGATCCCCATCGTGCGCGGCCGGCCGACGAAATTCGTCTGAACAAATTGGCCGTCACCGATGTAGGTCACATAGCGAGCATCGGTCACATTTTGGCCGTACAGCTGCACCATCCACGCATCCTTCGCGATGCCCAATGAGGCATCGTAGGTGGTGTAGGCTGGCAGATCGTAATTCGCGATGTAGCCGATGGCCGAATACGAATGCGCCTGATGGACGCCGCCCACCTGGCAAAACGCATGATAGTCGGCCACGGCGAACTCGTATCGCGCGCGTAGATCGGCCTGGAGCGGCGGCGACTGCGAGAGGGGGCTGCCCGAAAGGCCGTAGGGATTTCGCACCGACGTGATGGGTTGCCCATTCACGCCAATCAGATACGGGGAGTTGGTCTGACTGCTGCTGTTCCACGAGGCTGCGCCCGACAGCGTCAATCCAGGCAGGACGCGGGCCACGAACTGAGTCTCCGCTCCTCTGACCCGATAATTCGGTCCGTTGGTGGTAAAGACCAGATTGCCGAGGCTGCCCTGGGGATCGAAGAACAGTACCTGAACGTTCTTCCAGTCCTCTTGGTACACCGCGCCGTTGAATTGCAAGCGGTGATCGAACCACTCCGTCTTCCAGCCGACTTCGTTATTGGTCAGCGTATCGGGAGCAAAGGTGAGCGGTGTTGCAAATGTTCCGTTAAGGTGCAGGGTCGAATTGCGATTGAACCCGCCGGGGCGAAATCCTTGTGACCACGTGTAGTACAGCATGGCGCTGTCCGTGACCTTAAAGCTCAAGTTGGCGCGGCTCTTAAATCCCGAGTAGGTGCTGTGCAGTCCTTCCGCGTTGAGATTGATCGAGTCGCTTGAAGTGGTGCACGGGGTGGTGGTCGTGTAACCGACATAGCAGCCAAAACTGCTGACCGCACTGCCGACCTCGGTGTTGTCGAATTTGTAGTAGCGAGTTCCGAGCGTAAAGGTCAGCCGCTTCGGAATGAGGTCGAAATCTACGGAGCCGAATGCGGCTTTCTGCGTGTAGCCGCGGGTAACGTCCTCGAAGAACGCCGTGTTGTCATTGCGCGCATTGGGATCGTTCGAGGTAGCTCCCGGAGGCGGGATGAGCGGCGCGAAGCCGGGCGCGGTCTTGTACTGAAAATTCGTTTCCTCGTGAATCGTAAGGTCTTCCCAAAAAATCCCGCCGATGCCGCGAATCCGCCACTCATCCGGGGTACTCAAGCGCAGCTCTTGGCTATTGTGAGTGTCCTGCTCGGTATCGTTCCAGGTTGCGCTCGGGGAGTAGCATTGGCCTGGTTTGCCGTTGGCCCCCGGCACGCATTGGTAATAGTCGCCGTAGACCCCACGCGCATAGTTCGTATAGTCCTGAACTTGCGTCACGTCGCGAACCAGATAGCTGCCGGCGTAAACAAGCTTCAGGGCGCCAATTTTGCCGTCGATCGTAAGCGAGGTATTCTCGAAGCGGTCCTTGTCATACGACGGGTTGTACAGTTGCACCGACAAATCGGGCAGCGGCATCGAGACGGGGCCGCCCGGATTCGGGGCGACGGCTGGACCGGAGGAACTCGGCGTCTCGTAAAAGACGCCTTGTGCGTCCATGTTCTGGTAAGACTGCACGAGCAGTGCATTCCAGTCGTCGCTGAACTTGTAGAGCGCTGAAAGGCGCAGGCCCTGATAGGTGAGCGGATTGATCGCATTCGCGACGAGATTGTTGTTGTTGACGCTGCTTTGCTTGGAAGTGTAGCTCGGAATATTGTTGGTGTAATTGGCGTAATGAATGCCAAGATCCGTGCTACTGCGAACAAACGTGCCGGGTACATTGTTGATGTAACCGCCACGCGTGTCGCTATAGATCACGCCACGTACTGCCAAGGTATCGGCGATCAGCGGTAGATTAATGACGCCCGTGACATTGCTGCTGGGATCGCCGTGACTCGTGTACGCATAGCCGGCATCGACGCTGCCTTCGGTTACATCGAGTTTCGGCTTGTTGGTAATATATCGCAGCACGCCCGCCTGAGCGCCGGCACCGAACAGTGTGCCCTGTGGCCCTTCGAGCACTTCGATGCGCTCTAAGTCCGCCGCATAGACATCGAGGTTGCGGCCCGGAACCTGCCCCGACTGCTCATCGAGATAAATCGCCACATTGGGGAACGGACCGACGGCGCCGGCCCCCTGATTGCCCGACACGCCGCCGGCGCCGAGGCCGCGCATGTAAATGTTCTCCTGGCCGGGACCGTTGTTGGCGGCCGTCACGTTCGGCAAATACTTCACGAAGTCATCGAAGGTCGAAACATTGAGCTGCGCCAGGGTTTCCGCCGTCAGCGCCTGGATCGTAATCGGCACGTCTTGCATGTTCTCGGTGCGCCGCTGCGCAGTGACGACGATCTCCTGAATCCCTGCGGAGCTTGTGTCGGTGTCTGAGGCGGGTGCGGCGGCATAGGCCACACCCGCGGAAGAGCCGCCCAAGACAGCGGCAATGGCATAAGACAACCTCGAATTTGAGTTCATTCGGTGCCCCAGAGCTCCATCCCCCAATCTTTTGGATTGTTTTTTGGAACTCTAACAGCTCATTATTTTAGTGTCCACATGTCAGATATCTTAATTTGACTGCAAAAAATGGCGTAATTGCTAATTTGCCGATATTAACCGGGGAAATACACTCATTTTGTAACTGACAATTGACATGTCGAAAATGGCCCATCCGCCTGCTAGACTTCGCCGAAGTGTAGAACTCATGTAGAGAAAACCGAATGCCAGGTGTACATCCCAAACTGCGAGTCACCGATGGATTGGTGGGGCTCGACGGTGCGGAATCGCTTCCACTCAACGAAAGAACGTATGAGTTCATACGTCTCGATATCCTGACGTTCCGCTTGAAACCCGGTGAGAAAACCTCCGAGCGGGCACTGGAGGCACGCTACGGGCTCGGCATGGCCTCGATTCGCGCCGCCCTGCCCCGTCTCGTACAGGAAGGGCTCGTCGAAAAAACGGCGGAGCGTGGAACATTCATCGCGCCGTTGACCCTGCGTGGGGTGCGCGACACCTATCAGATGCGGTACCTGCTCGAGCCTGCAGCCGCGGAACTCGCGGCCGAGCGCGGTATGGACCCCGCACGTCTTGATCAGTTGCGCCAGGTCTGCGAGTCGCAGTGGGCGCCCGACGATGACGACGCCATCATTCATGTCCTGCTCGCGAATCGCGATTTCAATATTGCCATCGCCGAGGCCACCGGGAATGCGTTGCTCGCGAGGTCGATTCGCCATTTACAGAACCTCTCTCTTCGCATCCTGTTCCTCGGAACCTCGCAACATGACGCTGCGAATTTCTGGGGCACAGGTCCTGGAAAGATCCGAGATGCGATCGTCGCTCGCAACGGCCCGCTGGCTCGAGAACTGTACGCAGCGGATCTCGCCGAAGGGGAACGCTGGGCCATGCGGGTGATCATGGCTCTGCCGGAGCTCGAGAGCATCAACCTTGCCGATTTGAAAACTGCGCGTTCGCGGCGCGGTCTATAGGTCGGGCCGCAAGCGCGCTCGCATTCGTTAACTACGTTCGCCGGGCAGGACTACGAGATTCTTGGCGAGCGCCCTGATGTTCGGCAGGTCTGGCAGCTCCCGCACCAAGCCGAGCACGCTGTCGATCTGAGTCGGCGTAAGCGCGTCGGCTACCGCCCAGCGAAACTTTGCCTCGACAAGCTCGCGGCCGGGCAGGCGCTCCGGAAAGAGTACGTTGATCCCCTTGACCGGTCCGAGCGCGGTACCGTCGGTCAATTCGATTTCGACGATGGCCCCTTCTTCGCCGCCCGGTTGTTCGGATTCCGACAAAAGATAGCGGGCTGTCAGCTCGGGGTTCTCGGTCAAGGTGACAAGTGCGGCCAGTGCACGCGTGCGGGGATCGGCGAGACGCAGCGGTGCCATGGCGCGCGGGTGCACCTCGCCATCCTCGAGCATCACCGCAGCGGGCCAGCTGATCGAGAACTGCGCTTCTTCCGATGTCTCCGGGACGCGGGCGCCTAAGCGTACCGCATCGCTGTAGGCCTGCACGCGGATCTGGCGTACCCGCGATCCGATCGCGCCGTGGCGGCGCAGTTCGCCGATGGCCTCGAGCGTTGCGTGCGCAAACGAACAGCACGAGTGACGCTTCCAATGGATGCCGTGGGGTAGGATCCAGTCGTGGCCGATGTCCGTCGTCCACACGCGATGGGCCTCGGCGTACAGGCGACTCACGATGCCTGTGAATCCGCGTGCAGCGAGACCTGCCGATTGCACGCCAGTCATCGCGCCCACGCCGTTGGCGTGCTTGACCATCGCCGGCGTTTCGAGGTCGCGCATCATCGGCGCCTCGGGTGCGTGGTATTCGGCAATACCGAGCGCGTGCACGATCTCGCCCCGCGACAAGTGCATGAGGTGCGCGGCGATCGCAGCACAAGCGGTTGCACCCCAAGCGCCGCAGGCGCGAAATTCGCGCGCCGCATTCACGGTCGGCCCGCCGGCGCCGAAGTTCAAGCAGCGTCCGGAGCGAAACGCGACCTCGTAACCGAGTGCAACACTTGCAAGGAATTCCCTGCCCGAGGCCCCCGTTTCCTCGGCGAGCGCGAGCGCGGTGGGTACGACCATCGCGCCGGGATGACCCCAGGTATAGCGACCGACATCATCGAGGTCCGTGCCATTCGCTGCGGTTGCGTTGGCGAAAGCGGCCGCCGCTGCTGTTTGCCGGGCACCCGTGGCGAGCACGGTCGCTCCGCCCTGACGCCAGGCGTCGGCCGCGTGCGCTGCCGTAATGCGAGCGACGGGAGTGATCGCGCCACAGGCCATGGCGGCAAAAGTATCCAGCGCACACAAGCTGGCAACCTCTGCGACCTCTGTCGGCAGATCGTCGTAACGACACTCGGCGATGAACCGCGTCAAGGGATGGGCTTGGGCGGAATCTTTCAAGGTGAAGCGGCTCTAAAGTTCAATCGCAGTAATGTAACATGTCATTATACTCATTCCCACATGTGGTTATCCTGGAGCCGCCGCGATGCGCAGGGTCTGCGCGCCTCTCTGAGCCACTTCGTGCGGGAATTCCGCTCTACCCAATGAGAAGGCACTTATTCACTGGGAGATCTCATCATCATGGAACTCAAGAAAGGCTACGAAATTCTGTCCGAAGTCGCGGGCCAACTGCAGCGCGGTGATCGGCCTGCCCGCATAACGTTGCGGCAATACCTCGATACACGACTACGGCAGATGATGTGGGTTTGTTTACTCTCCCTTGTTCTCTCGATCGCCTTGTCCGCGGGGCTCTTCCTGTTGGAATGGAGCTATTGGTTCCTGGCGCTGGCGCCCTTCTTTGTGGCCATCTGGCGATATAACCTTAACGTTTCGAACACGCGCTGCCCGCGCTGCGAGAATCGGTTGGGGCGCTTGGCCTACGCCTATCTCAACGCCCATACGGGCCGGATGCGCACCCACCACCGTAGGCAGGTTGAGGCGTTGGGTAAGTGCCCTCACTGCAGCCTGCGCCTGGACGAGGAGTGCAGCGCGTCGCCGAGCTGATGATCAGCCGCGGATTGCGCGTCGGCGCGCCTATGACATGCCCAGCCAAATGGACAAGGCGCGTCCGACTCGAGTCATGAGGGTATTGCTCAGATGGCCAACCCGCTTGCCGATCTTTTCGCGTGGCAACGTCAGCACCTTATCGACCATGATCTGTGACACTCGAATGAGGCCATTTTGCCGGCTGGGATCGAGAGTGATGCGAAACAGCGGTGCATCGATAATCGTACTGCTCAGTGGCACGACCGTGATGCTGCTGTGAATATCGTTGAAGACATCCGCCTGGATGATTAGGGCCGGCCGAGGTTTCCCGTGGTCCCCCGGCGCCGCTATTGTCACGACGTCGCCGCGTTTCAAGTCCAGCCTTCCACGGACCCCGCGGCAACGTTCAGCAAGTCATCCAACTGCGCCGATTGATCGCCCGCACTCGCTAGCCGAGATTGACGCCGGCATTCCTTGCGAAACTTCGGCGAGTTGGTGTCGGGAACCCAAATGCTGATCTGCCGAAACCCCTGTTGCTTCATTTTCGCCCGATAAATCCGCACATTTTCGTGAGCTGCGCTACGCTTACTAGCCATATGGGTCGCTCCACTACGGTAATAATAACTAGTAATATAACACCGTCACGGATAATGGTCGCACGCGAACTCGGCCTTGGCCGCGAACTAGGTAGCCTTGGAGCGCGTCGTCAACGGGCTCGACTTGCGACGCCGTGCGATTTTCCGTGATTGACCGCCATGCGCGGCCGCGCACGGCATTTAGCTGCCCAGCGACTGTCTTTGCGACAGAGCCCGCACTGCCCACGGCTAATTTAGTGACGGACTCTGCAGTGGGCTACCGCCCAGTTGCCATAAGGTGATGCGCAGTCTCGTCACGAGCGGGCCGGGATAGTTGTGAGCATCATGGGCATGGCTAAGTCATTTAACGCGAGCTTTCGATGACCCGGGCCAATCTGGCGGAGGTCGACCCGTTCGACCCGTTCATCGAGCCGCAGGTCGGGCATGCGCCGACCATTCTGCTGGACCCCACGAAAATGGGGGTCGACGCGGCGTCGAGTGCCACCCGTTTGGGCAGCGGCAGTATGCTGCTCAACCGCTTCAAGCTGCTGGAAATGATTGGCGAAGGTGGCATGAGCCGCGTCTACAAGGCGGTCGATCTGCGCAAGGTCGAAGCCGGCGCCGCCGATCCGCACATCGCAATCAAGATTCTCACGGTTCCTTTTGCAAACCCCTCGGACGCCATGGCGGTGCTGTCCCGCGAGGCTCACAGCCTGCAGAGCCTGACGCACCCAAACATCGTGCGCGTATTCGATTGCGATCGCGATAACGACATCGTGTTCATGACCATGGAACTGCTCAGCGGCCAGTCGCTGTTCGACAAAATGCGCGCCGCAAAGAGCGAAGGCGGCCTGTCGCGCGACACTGCACGGCGGCTGATCAAGAGTATTGCCAATGCGCTGGAATTTGCGCACGGCAAGAACATCCTGCATGGCGATTTAAAACCGGGCAATGTCTTCATCACGGATACGGGTGAGATCAAGGTCATCGACTTTGGTCTGGCGCGCCTCATGGTTCAGCCGGGAGAAGTGCAGCCGAAAGCCGTCACGAATGCGGCGGACAGAATGCGCGCCCTGACCCCGGCCTACGCCAGCCCCGAGATGCTGGAAAACCAGGAGCCTGACCCGCGCGACGATGTGTACGCATTGGCCTGTGTCGCCTGGAAGCTGATGACGGGCAAGCTTCCCTTCAACACGAAGGACCCGTCGGCAGCACGCAACGTGGCTCAATTGGCGTGTCCGCGGGAACTCTCACGGCGCGAATTTCGCGCCCTGTGCCACGCCTTGCAATTCGAGCGCGAGAAGCGCACGCCCTCGGCGCGGCAGTTTCTCCTCGAGTTCAGCGGTGCCGTCAGCAAGGTCTCATGGCCCGTGGCGGCGGGCATTGCCGTCTCGATGGCGGCCCTGATTGCGGCGGCTACCCTCTTAGCCCTGCACTTAGGTAAGCAGAAAACACAAACGCCGCCCGTGGCACCTGCGGTCGCGGCCGCGCCGCTCGCGCCCGCACCGGGACAGGTATTTCGAGATTGTCCGACATGCCCACTGATGAAAGTTTTGGCCGCGGGCGACTTCCAGCAGGGTACGCCAGCTGGTGCCGACGCCTTGGCATTTGAAATGCCGCAGCACAAAGTCACGATCGCCCGCGCCTTTGCCGCCGGCGTCTACGACGTGACGGTGGGTGAATACTCGGAGTTCACGGCCGCAACGGGCGTCGGCGCGAATAGTTGCGCAACGTATGACGGCGCGTGGCGAGTCAACCCATCCGTAACCTGGAAGAATGCGGTCGAGTCGCAAACCCCCTCGCACCCGGTCAGTTGCGTGTCCTGGCAGGACGCCAAGGACTATGCCGCGTGGTTGTCTCGCGCCACGCACCAGACGTATCGATTGCCGAGCGCCTCGGAATGGGAGTATGCGGCCCGCGCCGGATCTGCCGCGCAAGTTCCCTGGGCCACGCCGGCCGAGGCCTGCTCCTACGCCAACGTCGCGGACCAGACGGCCGCGCGGCATTACCGGGGTTGGAAGGTGTTGCCCTGTGCAGACGAATTCGTGCAGTCGGCGCCGGTGGGTTCGTTCAAAGAAAACGCATTCGGCTTGTACGACATGCTCGGCAACGTTTTTCAGTGGACCCAAGATTGCTGGACCGATAACTACCAGGACGCACCCAGTGACGGATCGGCGCAATCCGCGGGCGACTGCACCCAGCACGAATTGCGCGGCGGTTCCTGGTTCACGCAACCCGACTTCGTCCGCACTTCTTATCGGAATCGCTTCGACGGCGACTACCGCAGCACCAGCATCGGTTTTCGGTTGATTCGCGAGATACCGCAATGAGGCGGCTCGCGCGAATCGTGCCGAGCGTAGCGGCCCTGTTGCTGCTGACACTGCTGGCCTCGAGCCGCGTTGCGGTTGCCGCCTCGGAGAGGAGGACCTGCGTGAATGGCGGGCAGCAGAATCCGGACATCGCCGCCGGGATGACCGCGCTACAGCGATCGCCCACCCAGCTCGGAAAGCGCTTGGAGCTGGCTAATTTGCTGGAAAAAGCGGGTTGTTATGATGAGGCGGTTCACATGCTGGAGGGGGGGCAAAAGTACAATCCGTTCAATCCGACTCTGCTATTTAGTCTGCGACGCGCCCGCAATATGGTCAAAGAAGAACACTATCTCGAGGGCATCGATCAAGCCGAAGCCAGCGCGCGAATGAATCAGGAAATGGAGCGCTGTACGCGCGAACACGAAGTTGCCGCTTGCGATGAGATTTTGAGCCAACAGCCGAACAACACGAAAATACTCATCGCGAAGGGTGACGCCTTGGTGAAGGCACATCGGCCCGCAGAGGCCTCGAAAGCCTACCTCCGGGCGAGCGAACTCGCGCCCAGCACCACCCTCGCCGGCAAGCTGCTAACCCTAAAGTCGCAGCGCGAAGCCTTGTTGAAACGCTGCACCGACGGCGACGGCGATGCGGCCCTGCAGGCGTGTAAATCCGTTCTGGTGAAAGGCGCGCCAAATGAGTTCGAGATTACGGTGCGCATGGCGCTGCTGCAGCAGAGCAGCAATCAGGCCTCGCAGGCGCTCGATTCATATATCGCGGCCAATTCCCTGCGCCGCGGCGACAAGGGGGTTGCGCTTGCCATTCTGGCGCTGCTAGAGAGCACCCAGCGCAAGGACGCGATTGCGCTCGCGGCGGGAGGTTCATCCTTGGTCACATTGGGCCGCGCTCACGAGGCGCTGGCGCCGCTGCGGCAGGCCAAGGCCCTCGAACCTGAACTGCCCGATATCAATCAGCAGATTAAAACGGCCGAGGCGCTGGCACGGACGGAATCGACGGTGCACAAGGAGCGGCCAACCCAGATGGCCGCCGTCAGCGCCGAGTCGCAAGCCATGGTGGAGCCGCAAAACTTCTCAAATGTGGCGGAGGCCACCCGTTCCAATTAGGGCGCATACATAACAGCAGCGGCAAAAAGGATGCATTCGCAGCCTGCTCCTCGCATAATTGGTTCGAAGCTCTCTTCAACCCGTGAGGCATTCCTTGGAGCTTTCTGCCTATTTGCATCGCATACGTTTCTCCGGCGACGTGCGGCCGGATCTCGCGACGCTCAGAGCCATACATCGAGCTCACCAATACGCGATCCCGTTCGAAAATCTCGACGTGCTGCTGCGCCGCCCCGTCGTTCTGGATCCGGCGGCGAACTACAACAAGATCGTCGGTCATCAACGGGGCGGCTGGTGCTATGAAATGAACGGCGTGATGGAATGGGCACTGAAACAAATAGGCTTCGAAGTTATGCGCATGAGCGCCGGCGTCATGCGAGTGCGGGCGGGTGATGCACAGCTGGGGAATCACTTGTGCCTGCTGGTTTGCCTCGATCAACGTTACCTCGTCGACGTCGGATTTGGAGGAAGCCTGGCGGAGCCGTTGCCGCTGAAAGCATCGGAACGTGAGGATCGTCCGTACCGTCTAAGTCTTAGCGAGCTGGACGATAGCTACTGGCGATTCGCTGAAATCGCTTGCGGCGATGGCGACGCTTTCAGCTTCGACTTCCGCGTCGGCCCCGCCGACGAAGCGCTGCTCGCGCTGAAATGCCGGTTCCTGCAAAACGATCCGGATTCCCCATTCATCAATAATCTTGTCGTCCAACGCCGCACAGCCGATACACACCTCTCCTTGCGCGGCCGCGTTCTGAAGGCTATTCATGCGACGCGTGTCGACAAGAAGTTGCTGAACACCGCAGACGAACTCGTCGCCACCCTCCGAGACAGTTTCGATCTCGACACTCCCGAAGCGGCAACTCTCTGGCCTTCAATCTGTGCCCGCCACGAGGCACTCTTCGCCGGCACTTCTGAGCAGGTGACCGAACTGCAGTAGGGGCACCCTCACCGGCTCTCAGCACCTGCATCCCTGGCAGCCGCTGCTGAGGAAACCGGCGAGACCTTCAGATTCCAGATCTCTTCGGCATATTCCCGGATGGTGCGATCGCTCGAGAACTTGCCTGAGCTCGCAATGTTGCGGATCGCCTTCGCGTTCCACGCCGCGGGATCCGCGTAGCAGCTGGCGAGTTCCCGGTGGGCCCGGGCATAGTCCTTGAGGTCGGCGAGGTGTCGATAGAAATCCCCGGCGTCGAGCAGCGCGTGGCGGATTGGATCGAACAAATCCGGCTCATGCTGCGTCAGGAAGTCGGAGGTGATGAGGTCCACGGCGTCCCGTATCTCGGAATCCCGCGCGTAGTGCCAGCGCGAGTTGTACCATCCTGCACTCTCGGCCACCTGCTCGGCGGTCAATCCGAACAGGAAGAAGTTCTCCTCGCCGGCTTCGGCCGCCATCTCGATGGTCGCGCCGTCGCGCGTGCCGATCGTCAGCGCTCCGTTCATCATGAACTTCATGTTTCCGGTGCCGCTCGCCTCGAAACCCGCGGTAGAAATCTGCTCGGACACATCGCTCGCAGGAATGAGCCGCTCGGCGAGACTCACGTTGTACTCCGGCAGGAACAGTACCTTGAGCCGTCCGTGGGCGAGAGGATCCCGGTCGAGCATGTTCGCGACGCGATTGATGAGTCTTATGACGAGCTTCGCGAAGCGATATGCGGGCGCGGCCTTGCCCGCGAAGAAGAAAGTGTGCGGGACCATCTCGGCGTGGGAGTTCTGGCGCAGGCGGTTGTACAGCACCAGGATGTGCAGAACGTTGAGCAGTTGGCGCTTGTACTCGTGAATGCGCTTGATCTGACTGTCGAAGATCGAGTCCGGATCGACGGCCGTCCCCTGCGTCGAGTTGAGCCAATCGCTGAACCGGGCTTTGGCCTCGCGCTTCGCGGCGGCGAAGCGCTCGCGGAACCCAGCGTCCGCCGCGAGCGGCAGAAGCCTGCGCATTTCCGAGAGGTCGAGGATCCATTTATCGCCGATCGTCTCGGTAATCAGCCTGGAGAGTGCCGGATTCGCTTGCTGCAGCCAACGGCGGGGCGTCACCCCGTTGGTCTTGTTGTTGAACCGCTCCGGGAACATCTCGGCGAAGTCCTTGAGCACGCGCGTGCGCAGCAGATCCGAATGGATGGCGGCGACGCCGTTGGTACTGTGCGAACCGACCACTGCGAGATGCGCCATCCGCACGCGGCGAGCCGGCTCCTCTTCCAGCAGGCTGACGCGCCGTACGCGAGATTCATCTCCGGGAAATCGCCGGCGCACATCGTCCAGGAAGCGGCGGTTGATCTCGTAGATGATCTCGAGCTGCCGTGGGATGAGCGTCTCGAACAGCGGCACGGGCCACTTCTCCAGCGCCTCCGGCAGCAAGGTGTGGTTCGTGTAGGCAAGCGTATGCAGCGTGATGTCCCATGCCTCATCCCACCCAAGACCCGCCTGATCGAGAAGGATCCGCATGAGCTCCGCCACCGAGAGCGCCGGGTGCGTGTCGTTCATCTGCACGGCAACGCGGTCCGGCAGCGTCGACCAGTCCGAGGTCTGGCGCATGAACCGAGCGACGATGTCCTGCAGCGAGCAACTCACGAGAAAATACTGCTGCAGGAAACGCAGCGTCCGGCCGGCCTCGGTCGAGTCGTCGGGATAGAGCACCCGGGTCACCGACTCGGCGGCCACGTTGTCGATCACGGCGCCGGCGAAGTCGCCGTGAGAGAACTCCGCGAAATCGAACGATTCCGGCGCGGCCGCGGCCCACAGCCGCAGCGTGTTGATGCAGTTGGCGCCGTAGCCGACGACGGGCCGGTCGTAAGCCATCCCGATCAGGCTCGCGGGCCGGCCGGGCGTGAGCTCCAGTTCTCCGCCGCGCAAGGCGAACTTCGCATGCAGCGGCACGGCGTAGCGTCGCGCGGGCCGCGCGATTTCCCAAGGATCGATGGTGCGCAACCAATTGTCGGGCCGTTCGATCTGCGCGCCGTCACGGATCACCTGCCGAAAAATACCGTATTCGTAGCGCAGGCCGTAGCCGATGGCCGGGTACTGGAGCGTGGCGAGCGAATCGATGAAGCACGCGGCGAGACGGCCCAAGCCGCCGTTGCCGAGTCCCGCATCGGGCTCTTCCTCGATCACCGCGTCGAGATTCCAGCCCTGCTTTTTCAAGGCACGCTGAACCAGAGGCTCCGCGGCGAGATTCATCATGTTATTGCGCAAGGTGCGGCCGAGCAGAAACTCCAGGGACAGGTAGTGGATACGCTTGGCGGCCACTTGTTCCCGGGCGCGGCGGGTGGAAACCCAGCGGTGCGCGACCAGGTCGCGGACGAATCGGCTGATGGCCTCGAATTCCTCTCGCGGAGTCGCAAGTGCCGGATCTGCGAGGTGCTGACAAAGCAGGTAACGCTCGGTCCACTGGTCCTCGTGGTGAGCCAACCCAAGCCGCTCGAGCCGTCTCGCCATGGCCGGATCGGACGGATCGAAAGCAGGGTCCGGCGCGTTGGGCTTGGGGTGCTGCGTGCTCATGAATTGCCTCCGGGCGTATCGGGGTTCTGGGTAGCCTCGAGCATAGATCGCGAACTCGATCGGTTAGATGACAAAACGCTATCGAGGGCTCGCGAGCTCCTCGCGGTAAATGACGCCGCCCTTCATCACGAAGCCGACGCGCTCGGTCGCGGAGATGTCAGTAATGGGATTGCCCGGAACGGCCACGAGATCCGCGAGCTTGCCGGCTTCCACCGTGCCGATGCGATCCTGCATGTGGATGATCTCCGCATTGATGCGCGTGGCGGAAACGAGCGAAGCCATGGGCTTCTCGCCGAGAGCAACCCGGGTGCGGAATTCGCGCGCATTCATGCCGTGCGGGATCACCGGGGCGTCGGTCCCGAGTCCGATCGGCAGGCCGGCGGCGAGCGCGCGCCGAAAACCCGCTTCGGCCATGGCGCGAAGCTGGCGAATCCGCTCGAGCTCCGCGGGCGGAAAGACATTCGCGTGCTTCTCGTCGAGATTCACGGTCATGAGCGCCAAGGTCGGCACGTAATAGGTCACGCCGGGCCGTGCCTTGAGCATGGCGACCGCCTCATCGTCGAGACCCGAGCCGTGATCGATGGTGTGCACCCCGGCGCGAATCGCCGTCTTGATGCCTTCGGTGCCGTGGGCGTGCGCGGCCACATCGCGGCCCCAGCGCTGCGCCTCCACCACGGCGGCCCGCATCTCTTCCTCGGAGTACTGCTGAGCGCCGGGCGGGATGCCCTTGGAGAGCGCCGCACCCGTAGCCAGGATCTTGATGAAGTCCGCTCCGTTCTTGAAGTTGGTGCGCACCGCCTTGGTGATCTCCTCAGGACCGTCGGCCAGATTGTGGACCAGCGGCACCTCGACGTAGGGCGAGAATTGCAGCGCATCGCCCGCTCCGCCGGTGGATGAGACGTAGGCACCGGCGACCAGCATGCGCGGCCCCGGCACGGCGCCCGCCTCGATGGCGTTGCGCAAGGCTACATCCGTGTAGGGCCACACCGGCCCCATGTCGCGCACTGTCGTGAATCCCGCGAGCAAGGTGACGAGCGCGTAGTGCGCGCCCCACAGCGCGTCCTCGGCGGGTGTGGTCTTGAGCAGCGCGTCCTCCCAGTGCACATCGCTGCGTCCGGTGAGATGCGTATGCAGATCGATGAATCCGGGCAAGAGCGTCGAGTCGCCAAGATCAATCGTGCGCGCTCCGTCGGGCACGGTGAGCGCGCTGCCGACCGCCGTGATCTTGTCGCCGTCAATCCGCACCATGGCGGGCGCAAGGGGTGCGCCGCCGCGGCCATCGATGAGCCGTGCCGCTCGAATGACTGTGACGCCGCTCGGCGGGTCAGAGGGGGCGGCGATTCCGGCGCCGGGGCGCAGCGCCGCCAAGCCCATCGCGAGCAGGACCGATCCGAAGACGGCGAAGCGCGATTCGAGGAAACTCATCTGCACGTCCTTCCAGAGTTGTGATACGGGGCGAGGTTGGTGCGCAGCCGATTCTCCCACCAATCTTCGTTGAATCCCACTTGGTCAGCGCGCTGCGCCCGCGCGGCTCCCCTGATTGCCTCGCCGGCGGCGTGGCCCTACATTGGCTGGATGTCAGACGAGATCAGCAAGGCCATCGAAGTCACGGCGGTTCCGCACGCCACGGCGGCGACCTTGTTCGGCCAGCCGCGCGGCCTCGCGACCCTGTTCCTGACCGAGATGTGGGAGCGCTTCACCTATTACGGCATGCGGGCCATTCTGGTGCTGTTCATGGTCGCGACGCTCGCTGACGGGGGTCTCGGCATCGGCGACCGGACGGCGAGCTCCCTCTATGGCCTGTTCGTCGCGGGCTCGTACCTTTTTTCGATCCTGGGCGGCTGGATCGCCGACGTGCTCATCGGCGCACAGCGCGCGGTGCTCTGCGGCGCCGTGCTCATCGTGCTCGGCAACGCGCTGCTCACCTGCGCGGTCCAACCGGTGTTCTTTTCCGGTCTCGCCTTGATCACGCTCGGTGTGGGACTGCTCAAGCCCAACGTCAGCGCCTTGGTCGCCAAGCTCTATCCGGAAGGCGGATCGCGGCGCGATGCGGGTTTCTCGCTCTTCTACATGGGCATCAATGTGGGGGCGCTGCTCGGCGCGCTGCTCGTGCCGATCTTCGCGGCGCGCTTCGGCTGGCACTGGGGCTTCGCACTGCCGGCGCTCGGCATGACGCTCGGTCTCGTGCAGTTCGTGGCGACGCGCCATTATCTCTCGGCCTACGACCGCGCGGAGCCGCTGAACGCGAGGCTCGGCCGCTGGCTGCCGGTCGCGGCGTTGGGTCTCGCGGCGCTGCTCGGCGCAGCGCTCATCGCGGCCGGGGCCATCAGGATCGACCCGCAGGCGCTCGCGGCCGCGGCTTCCTGGCTCATCGGCTTCCTGGCCGCCGCGTTTTTCGCTTATCTGCTCTACGTCACGCGCGGCGCGCGCGCCGAACGCAACCGCGTCTATGTGATGATCGCGCTGTTCATCGCCTCCACCCTGTACTACGCGGGCATCGAACAGACCGGCACCTCACTCACGCTGTTCGCCGAGCGCTACACCGATCGCAGTTTCTTTGGGTGGCAGATCCCGGCGGGCGTATTTCAAGCGGTGAGCTCGGTATTCATCATCGTCTTCGCACCGCTGTTCAGCGCGCTCTGGATCGCGCTCGAACGCGCCGGCAAAGACCCCGCCACGCCGGTCAAGTTCGCGGCCGGGCTCTTGCTCATGGGCTTAGGTTTCCTGGTCATGTACTTCGCCTCGCAGCGGGTGCTGTCCGGCCACCAGGTACTGCCGACCTGGCTCATCGTCTGCTATCTGGTGCAGATGTGGGGCGATCTTTGCCTCGCCCCCGTGGGCCTCTCCTCCATGACCAAGCTCGCGCCGCCGCGGCTTGTGGGTCAGGTCATGGGGCTGTGGTTCCTATCGATCGCGCTCGGCAACAATCTCGCCGGCCAGCTCGCGAACGAATACGACGCCACTCATCTGGCCTCGATACCGGCGCTGTTTCTAAAAATGTTCGAGTGGGGGGCGCTCGGCGGCGGCGCCATGCTGCTGCTCAGTCCGGCCCTCAAGCGCCTCATGGCGGGCGTCAAGTAGCAACGGACGGTAGCGCCCCCGCCGACGCCGGCGAGGCATCCAGGCTAAGCTTTTGCGCGACCCAGCAGTGGAAATGATGCGTCGGCCCGTCCATGACCGGCGAGAACACACCGCCGCGATAGCCGGGCGAGGCGCGTCCCTGCTGCATGCCCTCGACGGCGAACACATCTTCGCCGAACACGCCGCGCCACGCGCTTAAAGTCGATGCGCGGCACGCGGCATAGCCATCGGACTCCGCGCCCTCTGCAACATAATAAATGCGCAGCTCCTCGCGCGTGCGCTCCGCGCTCAAGGGATTCAACAGGGCGGCGAAGGCATGGTCGGCATGAAAGCCAAGCAATACATTCGGGTACAGGGCCGGGTACTCGGCGACGTGCGCGCGCTCGGCGGGCCACGCTGAAAGACGCGGCAGCTGCGTGCCCGCCACCTCGCCAAACCGATACGCGAGCGACCCCTGGCCCGAGAAGTCCTGCTCGCCCAAGAAGCAGTAATGATCCTCGAGCTTCGAGTAGCTGTTCAGCGCCGGGTGCACCCAGGGCAGATGGTAGGCCTCGCAATAATTTTCCACCGCGAGTTTCCAATTGCAGCGAACCTCGAGAGTGAGCGCGGCGCCGGTGCTTCCGGGCACGAGCTGCGGCCATCCGCCTGCGCCGACGAAGGCCGTCACGCGCCGCTTGAGCGGCTCGATATGCTGCGCGAAATCCGCGGCGTCGCCGCTCAAGTTGATGAACAGCACACCCAAGAACTCGGCGCTGCGCACCTCTTTCAGGCCGTGGTCGGCGGGCGAGAACCCCGCGCAGCTGTGTTGGTTCACGCCGCCGATGTGGGGCGTCGACTTGAGCTCGCCGCCGAGCGCGTAGGACCAGCAGTGATAGCGGCAGGTGATGAGCCCCGGCACGTCGCTGGGCTCGGCCACGAGTTTCATGCCGCGGTGGCTGCAGACGTTGTGAAAGACGCGCAAGGCCCCGTGGCGGTCGCGCGTGATCAGCAAGGGCAGGCCCATGAACTCCACCGGCTGCGCGAACGGCCGCAGCGGGACGGTATCGCTGAACGCGAGTCCCGCCCAGGTGCGGCCCAGCACCGCGTCGCGCTCGCGGTGAAAATGATCCGCACTCGTGTAGGCGGCATTCGGCAGGCCGCGTGCCTCGCCGATCGGCCGGCGCACGTCGCGCAGGCTTTCCGCGGAAATCGGACGGTCGGGCGCAGCCTCAAACATGAAAGCTCTCCGCTCAAAGGGCCGCCTGGCGAAAAGGCGCCGGGCCCTATATTGTCTCATTTATGATGCCGACCGGCATGACGCACCCCGACTCAGAGCCCCACGCCGTGCGCGAAGTCGAGAACGCCTGGATCACCCTCGCCGACGGATGCCGCCTGGCCGTCCGCCTGTGGCTGCCCGCCGCTGCGGACAGCACCCCGGTACCGGCGATCCTCGAATACATTCCTTATCGCAAGCGGGATTTCATGCGCCGGCGCGACGAGGGCATGCATCGCTGGTTCGCGGGTCATGGTTACGCCAGCGTGCGCGTCGACATGCGCGGCTCGGGCGAATCCGACGGCATCCTGGACGATGAGTATCTGCTCCTCGAGCAGGACGATGCGCTCGAAGTGATCGCTTGGATCGCGCGGCAGCCCTGGTGCTCGGGAGCGGTCGGCATGATGGGCAAATCCTGGGGCGCCTACAATGCGCTGCAGGTCGCCGCCCGCCGTCCGGCCGCCCTCAAGGCCATCGTCGCGGTGATGGGCACGGACGATCGATTCGCCGAATGCATTCATTATTCCGGCGGCTGTCTGCTCAACGACAACTTCTGGTGGGGCTGCATCATGCAGATCTTCAACGCGCGCCCGCCGGATCTCGAGATCGTCGGCGAGCGCTGGCGCGAGATGTGGCTCAGCCGGCTTAAGGCCGAGCGCTTCTGGCCCGAGATCTGGCTCCAGCATCAGACCCTCGATGAGTATTGGCGGCACGGCTCGGTGTGCTTCGATTATGAGGCGATCGCCTGCCCCACTTGGTTCTGGGGCGGGTGGGCGGACCTGTATCGCGACACGCCCTTCCGTCTCGCCAAGAACCTCAAGATTCCTCACAAGGTCACCATGGGGCCTTGGGCCCATTTGTATCCGCATGAGGGCGCGCCCGCGCCTGCGGTGGGCTTCCTGCAGGAAGCGCTGCGCTGGTGGGATCTGTGGCTCAAGGGTAAGGACGATGGGCTCGCGAAAGAAGCGCCGCTGCGCTTCTACATGATGGAGGGCGTTGCGCCCAAGCCGAGCCATGCGGAGCGGCCGGGACGCTGGATCGAGGAAGCACAATGGCCGAGCCCGCGCGTCGCCACGCTGGCGCTTGCGATTGACGCCGAGGGACTGCGGCCGACCTCTTCCGCGGAGCGCGCTCTTAAGATCGACTCGCCGCAGACCACCGGACTCGCGGGCGGCGATTGGGGCAGCTTCGGCATTCCCGGCGATCTGCCCGGCGATCAGCGGCTCGATTCCTTCGGCTCGCTCGAACTCGATTCCGAGCCGCTCGACCGGCGCGTCGAGATCCTGGGCAACGTGCGCGCCCGGCTCGATCTCGCCGCCGATCAGCCGCACGCCTTCGTCGCGGCGCGCCTGATCGACGTGGCGCAGGACGGACGCGCGGCCTGCGTTGCCCGCGGCTTTCTCAACTTGAGGCATCGCGACAGCCGCGAGGCGCCGACCGCAATTGTGCCGGGCGAGCGCTACCGGGTGGAGGTCGAGCTCACGGGGACCGCGTATGCGTTTGCGCCGGGCCACCGCATCCGGCTCGCCCTGTCGAACGCCTACTGGCCGATTCTCTGGCCCTCGCCGCAAGCGACAGCCGTGACCTTGTACAGCGGCGCCTCGCAGCTGCTTCTACCGGTGCGCGAGCCCGAGCCCGCCGGCGCAGAATCGCATCCGCTGCCGCCGCCCGCGAGCGCGACGGCCTCGCCCCAGACCTTGGTGCGTCCGGGGCGCATCGAGCGCGGCGTGACCCTGGATCAACTCAGCGGCGAGGTGACCCATCGGCTGTACATCGACGGCGGCGTGTTCGGCCCGTCGGGTAAATTCCGGCTCGAGGAGATCGGTGTGGAGCTTGCGCATATCTTCGAGCGCATCTACCGCATCAAGCCGGACGAGCCGAACTCGGCCTATGCCGCGATGACCCAGACCTACGAGACGGCGCGCGGCGACTGGCGCGTGAGGATCGAGGCGGGCGCGACCATGACCTCGACGCTCTCGACGTTCGAGCTGCGCGCCTGGATCGAGGCCTACGAGGCGGATCGATCGCTGTTGCGCAAGGACTGGAACGCGAGCATTCCGCGGCTGCATGTGTAGCGGGCAATGGCGCCGCAGGCGCCGATTCTTTACATGAGATCGCGCTTCACGGACGCCTTGTTCTCGCGCTCGAAGATGATTTTGCCGCCCTCGCTCGCGCGCACCGTCTCCTCGATGAAAAACGCCTCCGGCGTCGAGGTGAGCCGGAACGCGCTGTACACGCTGCAATCCCAATCGCCGCGCTTGAATCCGCCCGAGCGTTCTCCTTGCCACACGCAGCTCTGGTTGTCGCCTTGCTTGATGCGCAGCAGCTCCTTGATGCCGAGCGCACCGCTGATCGTAGTGCCGGTATCGGCCACCGGGTAGGAGAAGGGCTGCGGTTCTTGACGGATCTCATACCAGCCTTGGGCGTCGGGTCCGGCCGCCGCGAGCGGGGTGCGTCCCGCCGGCGGTTTCTTGTCGGAAGGATTCTGCGGGATCGGAAAGGGCGGGTCGTGGGCCGCCGGACGCACCGGCAACTCGAGGCGCGAGACGCCGTGCGCCAAGGTCAGCGTCGCCACGCGGGGCGAGGGCCACACCAGCGGCCACAAGCTTTCCGACACCGCGAGACGAATACGATGGCCCGCCTTGAAGCGATGCGCGATCAACGACAGCTCGATGGCGACGTCGTAGGGCTCGCCCGGGTTGAGTGCGGTCGGCTTCTCGTCGCCGCGCCCAAGGACCGATCAGCGCTTTGCGCGGCACGGTGAGCTTCGCGAGGATGCGGGTGACGGTGTTGACGTAGGTATCGACCCAGCCGTCGACGATGTACACGGGACATTGGATGCGCCGGTAGTCGGCGGACACCGAGCCGCGCTGCCAGTAGGCGTCGTTGGTCTGGTGCGACAGCCACTGCTCCAGAATAGGCGGCGCCGCGTCGAGGCGCTGACGCCATTGCTCGCGCCAAGAGTCGCCCACGATGGCAGGATCGGGCGGCATTGCCATTCGGGGGGTGCCAGCGCGGCGATCTGCAGCGTGTTGATGCCGCCCCAGGAGATGCCGCGCATGCCGACCGAGCCGTTCGACCAGGGTTGGCGCGCCAGCCAGGCGATCACCTCGACGCCATCGTTCAGTTCCCGATCCAGGTATTCATCGACGAGGATCCCTTGAGAATCGCCGGAGCCGCGCGCATCGACCCGGGCGAACGCGATTCCATATTGCGCGAGCTCCTGCCCCCAGAGATCGTCATAAGAGCGATACAGGTCGCGCTTGCGGTAAGGGATGTATTCCCATACCACCGGCACGCGTGTTTCCCCGGCGTGCTCCGGAAGCCAGAGCCGGGCGCTCAGCTGCGTGCCATCCTTCAAGCCGATCCACGCGTTATCGATGACCTGAACCGAATTCTTGTCGGGCAAACGCCAGCCGCCGCGGTCCGCGCCCTCGGCTGTGCCGCGGATCATCGCGGGCGCCGCCGACAAAAGGGCCGCTCCGCGCAGCAGCACATCGCGCCGGGAAATACTCATCGAACACCCCTCATTGCAGCCGCGCTACGCTCGCCTGGTCGGCCGCGCCTTAACCTGGACGGCGCCGCGAGATCTCGGCCATTCGGCTCAAGTGTACAATCTTGCGTCATCGAATTGCCCAGGATCCCATGGCCGCCGCAACAACACCTGACCTCGAGGCGTACCGGCTGATGTGCGCCGGCCGTCTGCCCGAAGCGCTCGAGTTCGCCCAGCGCGCGGTGGAAGGCGAACGGGTGTGCGTTCCCGCCCATGGGATGCTCGCGACCATCCTGCTGCGGCTCGGGCGCGCGGCCGACGCGGAGCGCGTGGTGAGGCTGGCGCTCGAGTGCCGGCCGGGCGTTGCGGACGCGTACGACGGCCTTGCCCACGTGTCTCTGCTGCTGGGACAGCACGAGCGCTCGAATGCCCTCTACCGGCAGGTGGTCGAACTCGCGCCGGCTACCGCGCGCTTCTGGTACAACCTCGCCTCGAGCGAACGCAGCTTCGGCCGGCTCGCCGAGGCGGAGGCTGCCTGCGAGCGCGCGATCGAGCTCGACTCGACGCAGTATCCGAGCTATCTGCTGCGTTCGGAGCTCTGCGTTCAGACGCGCGAGGCCAATCACATCGAGGAGCTGCGGCAGCTTCTCGCGCGGCCGGGGACCCAGGATCGGGCGAGAATGTTCTTAGGATATGCGCTCGGCAAGGAACTCGACGACCTCGAGCGCTTCGATGAAGCGTTTGCGTGCTTCGCCGACGCCGCGAGCACGCGCAGGCGCCATCTCGCCTACGACGTTGCGCTCGACGAGGGCAAGATGCAGCGCATCCGCGAAGCTTTCGCCGCCCCGCCGGCACGGCGCGCGGCGGGCGGCATCGACTCGAGCCGCCATCTCTTCATCGTGGGCCTTCCCCGCTCCGGCACCACGCTGGTCGAACGGATTCTCCTCGGGCTTGCGGGCGTGCACTCGAACGGGGAAACGGATTATTTTTCCCGAAGCTTGCTGGCAGCCTCGCCGCCGCAAGGCGCAGACGTCTTTGCGCGCGCGGCCGCGGCGGATCCGGATGCCGTGGCGGCCCGCTACGCCGCGCTTGCGGACAGCGCCGGGCACGGCGGCAAGATCATCGAGAAGCTGCCCATGAACTATCTCTATCTCGGCGCGATTCATCGCGCCCTGCCGGACGCGAAACTCATCTTGATCACGCGCTCCCCGCTCGACAGCTGCTTCGCGATGTACCGCACACTGTTCGGCGAGGCCTATCCCTTCAGCTACGACTTTGAGGATCTGGCGCGCTATTACAGCGCTTATGACGCGCTGGTGAGTCATTGGCGGGCAAGCTTCGGCGAGAGCCTCTATGAGGTCATCTACGAAGAATTCGTGAAAGACCCGCTGCGCCTGGGCGCCGCCCTCGCGCAGCACTGCGGCCTCGTCTGGAGCGCGCAGGCGATCGAGGTGCAGAAAAACGCAGCCGTATCCTTGACCGCGAGCGCCGCGCAGATCCGCCGGCCCATCTACGGCTCCTCGTCCGGGCGCTGGCGCGGCTACCACGCGCACTTAGGGCCGCTGATCCGCGCCCTGCGCGCCCGCGGCATCGCACTGCCGGGCGATGCCTAGAACGTGTACGCGACTTTGATGCCCACCTCGCGCGGCGGATTGTACGTGTTGTCCTCAATCAGCCCGCCGCCGTTGTCGTAGGGATTCGGAATGTACGGCGCGAGGATGGCGCGCTTGTCGAGAAGATTGGTGGCATAGAAGCCGACGCGCCAGGGCTTGTGAACCACCGTGGCGCTTAAGTTCACGATGCCGTAGGCCTGAGAGTAATAGGTGTTGTAAGGCGGCGAGAGGAACAAGGGAACGGTACTTCGATACACGCCGTTGAGCGACGTCACCAGGTTGTACTCCGGCGCGAGCTTGTAATCGTCGGTGAAGGTCACCGACGCACTCATCTTGGGGCTGCCGGGCAATTTTTGGCCGGCCTGGCCGCTCAGGAGTCCGGGGACGATCACACCCGCGCCGTTGTTCTCCGGATACGCGAAGCTCGAGTTGAGCTTCGCATCCGCGTAGGCCCCCCCGATTGAGTACGTGAGTCCGGGTAGAAACAGCGGACCCCGGGTCTCGAACTCGAAACCCTTCGACTCGGCGGTATTGGCGTTGTAGACCGCGAGATTGCCGTCGATCAGGGTGGTGGAGATCTGCGGTTTGTCCCAGCGGATGTCGAACACCGCGAAGGTATAGGAGAGATCGTTCGCGAAGCGTCCCTTCAAGCCCGCCTCGTAGTTATTGACGGAGTCCGGAGCATAGGTCTCGAGCTGCGCACTTTCCTTGTAAATCCCCACCGGTGGCACGGAGTTCGCGCCGCCGCGCCGAAATCCCTGCGACCAGATCGCATAGACATACTGGCCGTCCGCGTACTGGTAGGAGGGATTCACCTTCCAGGTGTTCTTCGATGCCGGTGAGCTGTGCGGCGTGGCCGGGATCAAGATATCGTAGGTATAAACGAGATAGGACTGCGCGTCGGTGAAGCCCTGCTCGAAATGCCGGCCGCCCAAGGTGATCTGGCCTTTTTGGGTGAAATGCCAGGTGAACTCGCCGAACTCGGACTTGTCCGTGAAATGCTGAGTGTCGATCTGAGTGAAGTTCTCATCGCCCGGCCCGACCGACACCAGGCAGTTCGGGTAGGTGTCCCCGGCGTAGTACTGGCCCGTGCAACCCTGGGCGACGGTGCGCTCATAGGAGCCGGGGCTCGGAATGAACCAACCGCCGGTGCGCTTCTGATCCTCGTAAAACAGGCCGACCACGTAATCGAACATCGAGTCCGGGCCGGTCTTCGATACGAGCCGCAGTTCCTGATCGAACGTGTGAGTGTAATCGGTGAACAAACCGGGCTCGATGTAGCGTGGATTGAGCGGCACGCCCGAGTAGTAGTTATTGACGTTGAACTCGTTGAGCAAGCCAATGAGGTAGGTCCCGTCCGACATGGTCCAGCCGTTGGTGGCGGCGTAAGAGCTGGTCGAAGAGAGCGTCGCGAATCCCGCATCGTAGCTGAGATCAACGCTCGACAACGTGGTGCGGCGCCAGTACTGCTGATCAGTGGCGCCGAACGTCGTGCGGTCGCTGCCGGCGGGAAAGGTGATTCTCGGGTCGAGCGGATAGGCTCCCCCCGGGAAGGTCGGGTCCGCGTACGGACCGCCGTCCCCATTCACGCTCGCATAAATGAACGCGACGTCCGCGCTGAAGGCCTCCGAGGGCTTCCAGCGCAAGCTCGCCCGGCCGGTGAAGGAGTTCTGATCGTTATAGTCGTTCTTGCCGTAGAACACGCCGGGGCTGTTGATCGGATCGGAGGGATCGGCGAGCACCGGGTCGCCGGTGAGCGGCGATCCCGAGCGCTTGATGAGCCCCTCGTCATCGATCCAGCCCGGCTCGTAGTCGTACTTGGCCGCCACACGGAATGCGAGCGTGTCGCCGAACGGCACATTGATGACTGCGCTGGTGCTATAGGCGAGCTTGTTGGCCTCGTTCACGAATCCGCTGCTCGCCCCGATGTTGCCGCCGAACACGCCGAGCTCGGGTGCATTCGGAATGATGCGCAGCGCTCCGCCGAGCGCCCCGGCGCCGTAGAGCGTACCTTGCGGGCCGCGCAGCACTTCGACCCGCTGAATATCGTCGAGCTGCACGTAGCCATCGAAGGGAGAATTGCCGATATAGGTGCCGACGGGGCTCTGCTCGAAGGTGCGGAAAGCTCGCCCCTGCACGGAAATGTCGCTCGCATTGAGGCCGCGGATGATGGGGACCTCCGCGCCCGACTGCCGGGCGCCGAAATCGTAGTAGGCGAGGCCCGGCACTTCATTCGCCAGGGAGGCGAGGTCGGTCACGCCCGAGCGCGCCAGATCCTCGCCGCTCACCACCGACAAGCTGTAGGGGACCGCCTCGAGCTTCTCTTCGCGCCGGGTTGCGGTCACCGTGATTTCTGAGAGCTCGCTCGGCGCCGCGGCCGGCGGCGCCGGCTGTTGTTGAGCCGACGCGGCATACGGCATGCCGTAGAGCGCTAGGCACACCGCTGTGCCGAGGGCTGTCCTCGCCGGCGGGAGCATTCGGCCGGCACGACGTCGAACCGACCCGTTCGAGTATCGATTCCCCATGTTAGAGTCTCCCAGTGAGCGTTCTAAGTCGCTTCGCTGCTGTTCCACCCGAATGTATATGCGCCGCCGCGGAATATCAAACGTAAAAACTTCATGACCATGAACCGGCGTGAGTTTGCCGCCGCCGCGGGCGCGCTCGTGGCCGGCACGATGGCGCTGCGACCGTCGCATGCGGCGTCCGCGCTCAGCCGCGCGGGCTGGGCTCTGCCCGCCAAAAAGCCCTTCCAGGTGATCGAAAACGCGTGGATTCCTCTGCCGGATGGAACGCGGCTCGGCGTGCGCCTGTGGATACCCGAGGGCGCCGAGCAGCGTCCCGTGCCCGTGGTGTTCGAGTATCTGCCCTACCGCAAGCGTGACGGAGTACGCAAGCGCGACGATGCGACGGCGCAGAATCTCGCCCCCTTTGGCGTCGCGTTCGCGCGCGTCGATATTCGCGGCACAGGCGACTCGCAGGGAGTCATGACCGACGAATATGGCGAGCTCGAGCTCTCCGACGGTGTCGAGTGCGTGGCCTGGCTCGCCGCACAGCCCTGGTGCAACGGTTCGGTCGGCATGCGCGGCATATCTTGGGGCGGCATCAATTCGCTGCAAATCGCCGCCCGCGCGCCGCCGGCGCTCAAAGCCATCATGCCCATGGGCTGCGTCGACAATCGCTTTCTCGGCGATGCGCACTACATCGGCGGAGCGCTCGCCACGGAGAACTTCAAATGGGGCAGCTACTTCAAGGTGTACATGGGCGCGCCGCCGGACCCAAAGATCAGCGGCGCGGACTGGGAGAGCCAATGGCGCGAGCGCCTCGACGCAACCCCCGCCATTTTGCAGCGCTGGACCTCGCATCAACGCTACGATGAGTACTGGCGGCGCGGTTCCATCGCGGCCGATTACAGCCGGATCAAGTGCCCGGTCTATGTCGTGGGCGGCTGGCTCGATCCTTACTCCAACGTGGTGGGCAGCCTGCTCGCGGGGCTCGAAGTGCCGCGCAAGGGCTTGATCGGTCCCTGGGGACATCTCATGCCCAACTTGCCGGCACCCCTCAGCCTCGATTGGGCTTACGAGGAGATTCGCTGGTGGCATCACTGGCTGCAAGGCGTCGACACGGGGATCATGGACGAGCCGATGCTGCGCGCGTACATGCCGTACCGAACCTTATCGGAAGTGTACCCCGCGGAACTTCCCGGACGCTGGGTGGCTGAGGCGAGCTGGCCCGCGCCAGAGACTCATCCGCTGGTGCTGCACTTGGGCGTAGGCACGCTCGAAGCGGCGCCCGCGGCGCACGGCTCGCTCACCTACGTGGGCGACAAGATCGTCGGCCTGTGCAAACCCCAGTGGATGCCGAGCCGCCCGGACGATCAGACGCCGGACGATGCGCGCTCGCTGGTATTCGACTCGAAGCCGCTCGAATCGGATCGGGAGATTCTCGGCTATCCGCGCGCCCATGTGCGAATCAGCTCGAATGTCCCCGTCGCGAAGCTCGCGGTGCGGTTGACCGAACTCACGCCCGACGGTAAATCGTGGCTGGTGAGCTATGGCCTCCTGAATCTCACGCACCGCGATTCGCACGAGCACCCGGCGGCGCTCGAGCCGAGCGAGTTCTACGAGGTCGAAGTGCCTCTGTACATGGTCGCGCATCGCTTCAAGAAGGGCAGCCGGATTCGTGCCGCGGTGTCCGAGAGCCTGTGGCCGCTGGTGTGGCCCTCGCCTCGGATCGCGACCTTGACCATCGACCTCCGCCGATCGAGCTTGACGTTGCCGCTTCGTCCCGCGCCCCCGCGAGAGGCGCCGTTTCCGATCCCCGTGATACGCTCTTTGGGATCGAGTCCCTACACGCACACCGACATGGGCCCCGGCAGCGAAGCGCACCTCAAATCGCCCCTGCAGAGCACGTCGATCGCGGAGGTCGGAACCGTGGTCTCGACGCAGTCGAGCCAAGACTTGAGCATCCGCGAAGGCGATCCGAACAGCGGCGTGTGGACCCAGGAGAATATGACGGCCTGGAAGCGCGGCGACTGGGACTGCGCGGTGACCGCCTCGTTCGAGCTCACTTCCACCGCGGAGGAGTTTCGCCTGCGGGAGGTGCTGCAGGCAAGGCAAGGCGATCGGGAAATTTTCAAGCGCGAGCAAGTCAGCACCATCAAGCGCGAGCTATTGTAAACGACAAGAGGATCCACGATTCAATGTCCGTATCGAGACGCAATTTTCTGGTGGGCACGAGCGCCGTCATCGCAAGCACCGCGGTGGGCGGATCGAGCGGATTCTCATCCTCGAGCCGCGGCTGGCAAATGCCGCCGAAGGGGCCGTTCCGGACCATCGAGAACGAGTGGATCGCCCTCAAGGACGACACGCGGCTCGCTGCCCGGCTGTGGATTCCCCTGCACGCCGCGACCTCACCCGTTCCCGTCGTGTGGGAATACCTACCGTACCGCCTGCGCGACTTCGAGCGGCAGCGCGACAGCGGCTGGGCGGAGGCGTTCGTGCCGTACGGATTTGCTTTCGCGCGCGTCGACATCCGCGGTTCCGGAGACTCCGATGGCGTGCTGCTCGGAGAATACTTGCAGCAAGAGCAGGACGATGCGCTCGAGGTCATCGCCTGGCTCGCCCGTCAGCCCTGGTGCAACGGCTCGGTGGGAATGCGCGGCATCTCGTGGGGCGGTTTCAATTCTCTGCAGACTGCAGCTCTCGCGCCTCCGGCATTGAAGGCGATTATGCCCAACTGCGCCACCGACAATCGCTACACGGACGATGCGCACTATGTCGGCGGCGCCCTCACGCTCGACAACTACGATTGGGGTGCGGAATTCAAGACCGTGCTGGTTGGGCCGCCGGACCCGGCGATCGTCGGGCCTCGCTGGCGCGAGATGTGGCTCGCCCGTCTCAAGGCGACGCCGCCGATCCTGGCCGAATGGCTCTCGCACCAACGCTACGATGGCTTCTGGCAGCACGGCTCTGTGGCCATGGACTATTCACGCATCAAATGTCCGGTCTATGCCATCGACGGGCAAGTCGATTCCTACCGCGACTTCTTACCGCGCGTTCTCGAGCACCTCAAGGTACCGCGCAAGGGGCTGTTCGGCTCGTGGGGACACAAGTATCCGCAGCTCGCCGATCCCGGCCCCGGCCTTGACTGGGTCAGCGAAGAGGTTCGCTGGTGGACGCAATGGCTGCTCGGCGTGGACACCGGCATCATGCATGAACCGATGTTCCGAGTTTTTCTCGAGGATTGCACCGCTGTCGAAGTGTGGCCGAAAGATGTGCCCGGCCGCTGGGTCACGGAGCCCTCATGGCCGTCGCCCCACATCATCGCCCGCACGATGTTTCTGAATTCGGAGGGCCTCGCGGACACGGCGGGCGCGGAAACCGTGCGCATCTGCCGGTCGCAAGAGACGCTCGGCTTGACCAAGCGCGAATGGTATCCGTGGAACTTGAACATCGATCTGGCGCCGGACCAGACGCCGGACGACCAGCGTTCGCTCAGCTTCGATGGCGCTCCTCTGGCCGAGGATCTCGAGATCCTGGGCAATCCGATCGCGGCTATCCGCGTGTCAGCCAGCGAACCGGTCGCGAAGCTCGTGGTTCGCATCAACGAAGTGACGCCGGAGGGCAAGTCCTGGAACGTGAGCTACGGGGTATTGAATCTCACCCATCGCGACGGACACGAGACGCCGAGCCCGCTCGAGCCCAAGCGGCGCTACGACGTGCTGGTGTCGTGCTACTTCACCGCGCATCGATTCAAGAAGGGCAATCGCATCCGCGTGGCCATCAGCGAATCGATCTGGCCCTTGCTGTGGCCATCGCCCAAGCCCGTGACCCTGGAGATCATCACCGCAGCATCGCGGCTGTCGCTCCCGATCCGGCCGGCGAACGCGGAGTCCGCGCCGATGCCGATCGCTGAGTTGCGCGATCGAATTCTCCGCCAAGTCGAAGCCGACCCGGACGAACTCAAGAACTACACCATTACGGAGAGCGGTCCCGACGCCGAGGGACGCGTGACGCTGCACAAGCGATTGCGCGATCCCGCCGAAACGCTCGCGGATACCGGCACGACGATGTCCGGCGGCAGCGACTGGATCATGTCGATCCGAGAGGGGGATCCGAACAGCTCGGTATGGAAGCTGGAGTGGTTCAGCCACTTGCAGCGCAAGGGATGGGATACCACGGTGCGCTCGACCCTCGAGCTCACCTCGACGGCCGAGGAGTTCCGCATGAAGGAATCGATCCACGCGCTCGAAGGAGAGGCCACAGTGTTCGAGCGAAGCTGGGATAATCGAATCAAACGCGATCTTATCTAGCGGCTGCCGCAAACCGTCTCACCGGCAATGGCGGCGGCGGATACCGGCCCAACTTGGAGTTCCAGTAGGCCCACGAGCGAGGATCGATGATCCCCGGGGGAGCGCGGTCGAGCGCTTCACGCATTTCATTGTCCGAAACATATCGGCGAATGATCCGCATGTCCTCGTGGCGAGCGTAGGTCATGGCATACGCCATGAAGCGTATTGGATCTGATAGGGCACGCTCCGGAGGCTCGAACCAAATAATCCGCCGCGCAAGATCCAACGTGAGTGGCGTGAGCGGGATCGGCTTCATCACTCGGGTCCGAAGTCCGCATCGATTCGCCGGAAGCCAGCGCCGACAACGGGCAGATGATCAAGATCCACTTCCCGTGCGGATTCGACCAGGCGGAATCTTAGGTCGTCAGGGAGCTCCCGTAAATTACCGTCATCGAAATACGAGAGGGCTTTCAGCGTCACTTCGGGATTGAAGGTCGGTCCATAGAGAGCAAGTGCGGCGCCCAGCGCGGTCGGCAAACTCACTCCACCGAGTCTCATCAAGGCATCCAAATCCACATAATCCTTCGCTTCCGCGCGCACCTGTATTACGGATGCCTTCGTTCCGGCCAGGTCGAGTAACGATGCAACCTTGAGCTTGTTTTCCAGGATGACGTGCGGTGGCGCCAATTGCGGCAATTTAGGCACGCCGAAAAAGGAAACCTTGACCGGATCACCGCGCACCACTATCGCGCTGAGGGTGTTTTTGTCACGTTGGATTATATTCGCGCCGGCCAAAAATGGAATGTCGCCCTCCAATTCCGATAGTTCAAGCGGGCGTCGAGCAAAGAAGTCGAAGTCAATGGAATTGCGGTGTCCCAAATGAAGCGCCAGGGCCGTTCCACCGTACAACACAAATTCGTCGGGCACGGCACACAGCTCGCGCCACAGGCGCTTCTGTGCTGTCGGCAGAATCTCAAGATGAGGAAAAAACTCTGTCATTCAAACCTTTGTCACGATCGCGCCGCGCTTCGAGCCCAGTATCACACCGTCATGGGTGCGCCCGATAATTGATTTTATTAACTCTTCCACCTTTGCCTCCACCCTTCCAGCTCCCCGCGGCTCACGGTGTGCACGCAGCGGCGCATCATGCAACTGCCATCGGTCAAGTGTAGACTTCTCACGCGCACGCGTCGCTCATACTGGCGGGAGAACTGATGACTGAACCTTGGTGTGTCCTCCTGGCAAGTCGAGAATACCCGCAGCCACCAAGGCGCGATCCTTTGACCGCTACGCTGCGCCGCGCCGCTACGGTGACGTCACTCGACCGGATCGCTGCGGTCGTCGCGGCCGCTCCCGATCATCGGCGGCAGAGCGCATTAAAAGAGCTCGGTATTCGCAATCTCTTCGTTCAGCCCAAGCACCAGGGAACGGCATACGAAGTGTTGCTCGCGCTCCTGCTGCTCGAAAACCGCATCTCTCCGGCGACGACAGTGTTATTCCTCCCCGCAGACCATATCGTCAACGATGAAGTGGTGATGACGAACTCTCTCATAACCATGACCGAGTGGATCTCCGACGACCCGGGTCCGGTCTATCTACTGGGTGCGGTGCCACAAGGTCCCCATGACCAATTGGGCTACATTGTTCCTTGGCACGATGCCATGCTAATGCCGATCGGTGTTTTCGAATTCGTCGAAAGGCCGGACATCCATCGAGCGCGCAAGCTGATCAACGCCGGCGGCCTGTGGAATACCTTTATATTCGGCGGCAGTGTCGCCTCCTTGCTGAAGCTATTTCGCCCGAGATTTGATGCGGCAGTTGCCGATCTTCGCGCGGCACTGCAATCCGACCACACCGAAAGTGACCTCGCCCGTTCATACGATCGCCTGACGGCCCTCGATTTTTCGCAGGACTTGCTCGTGCGACAGACCGATAACCTCAAAGTGCTGCGTCTGCCCCGCTGCGGTTGGTGGCCGCTGAAATCACCTGCGCTTCATCCACCCGGTATCAGGCTGTAGCCATCGCGGATCAATCATGCTCATTGCACGCGCAGCGGTGTGCCAAAATGAGCGGTTGTTCCGGATGGGTCCATGGATTCCGTTACTGCAGTCAGAGAGCTCTTGACGAGCTTGCCGGCGCAGCGCATCGACGCTGCCGGACGTACGCATGTAGACCAGCGTGCGGTGCTGGCGCTCGCCTTGCCGCTGATGGCCAACAGCGCGGTGCAAATCGTCCTCAATCTCACCGACATGTGGTTCATGGGCCGCATCTCCACCAGAGCGCTCGCGGCCGTGGGCGCGGTGCAATGGCTGGTGGTGGTGGTGGTGCTGGTACTGGGTGGCGCCGGCACCGCTGTGCAAACGCTGGTCGCACAGTTCTTTGGCGCGCGCCGCTACCGGCGCGCCGGCCAGGCCGTCTGGACCGCGCTGTGGGCGATGGCGTGCGCCGCACCGCTGTTCGTGTTGGTAGGCGCCGGCCGGCACGTGATCCTGGCGCCGTTCGGTTTCGATGCTGAGATCGAGCGGCTGGCTGCCGCGTTCTGGTTTCCGCGGGTAGGCGGCGCGTTCCTGGGAGCCGCGGTGTGGGCGATGCTGGGGTTTTTCAACGGCATCGGCCGCCCGCGCACCACGCTCGTGATCACCGTCGTGACGACTGTCACCAACGCGTTGCTGAACCAGGCATTCATCTTCGGCTTCGGCTGGGGGATCGCCGGCTCGGCATGGGCGACCAACGTCGCGCAGCTCGCGGGCCTCTTGCTAGCGGTGACGCTGTTCCTGCGGAGCCCCTATCGAGGGCGCTACCAGTCGCACCTGACCTGGCGCTTGCATGCACAGCCGCTGCTGCGACAGCTGCGTCTCGGAGTGCCGATGGGATTGTCGCCGGCGGCGGACCTCCTGGGGATCTCGACCTTCCAGATGATGCAGACGCGCCTCGGCACCGCCGGCGGTGCCGCCACGCAGATGGTGATGATCCTCACCTCGCTCGCCTACATGCCAGGGTTTGGCATTGCCTCCGCCGGCACAACGCTGGTCGGGCAGTCGATCGGGGCCGGGTCACGCGAGTGGGCGCAGCGGGTCGGCAACCGTGTGATCCTGTTGACAGCGCTCTACATGGGCGGGATCGGCGTGCTGATTGCGCTCGCAGGTCCGTGGCTGCTGCCGTTCTTCGTCGGCGCGCACGATGCCGACTCCGCGCTCGCGCTCGTGATCGGTGTGCGCCTCTTATGGCTCGCCGCGGGCTACCAGTTCTTCGACGGTCTCAATCTCGGCAGCAGCCTGTGCCTGCGCGGCGCGGGCGACGTGCGGGTGCCCGCGATGCTGGTTCTGCCGGTATCACTGCTGCTGTTCGTACCGCTGGCACACGCCCTGACGTTTGCGCCGGGCGAGGGCTGGGTGAATTTCCTACCGCAGTTCGGCTGGGGCGCCGTCGGCGGGTGGTTGGCGGTGCTCATCTACATCATGGTGCTCGGGAGCGCGCTGTTCCTGCGCTGGCGTTCGCGCGCCTGGCAGGCTATCCGCATCTGAACCGGAAGCTCCTGTTCCCGCAAAATCAGTACATGCCAATCCGAATCGGCGGTCCCGATGAATTGCCGAAACCCCTATCGCTTCATCTTCGCCCGATAGACCCGTACACTTTAGGGAGCTGCGCTGCGCTTGCCAACCAAAGTGGTACGACGACTCCATGAACTCGCCTGCCCGAAGAGCCCTTTTTCTATTGGCCGCCGTGACGGCCGCGTTCGCGGCTGCCGGCCGAGGGACCCTGCATGCCCCAGGGGAGAAATCCACCGACCTCGCACCGAACGCGGGCCGCGATGCTTATCGCCAGATCGTGCAAGACCAGTGCGTCCTCAACTGGACTCAACACAACGATCCCTCGCCCTGCGAGCGCGTCATTCTGACCGGCGCGCATGCCGACAGCTTCGGTTACGCGCTGCTCGCCGATCCGGACGGCGGCGCACACTATTTGTTGATTCCCACCCAGACGATGACCGGAACCGACAGTTCGGAACTGCTTGATCCCAATTTACCGAATTATTTCGCCGAGGCCTGGCGAGCTCGCAATCTGCTCGCGAAATTCGTCGGTCACGAGGTGCCGAGATCCGACGTCGGAGTCGCGGTGGGCACGGCGGCGACCCGCACGCAGAACCAGTTCCACATTCATATCGCGTGTCTGCGGCAGGATGTGGTCGATTCCTTGAAGCAGGCGGCGGACAAGATGACGGACGCGTGGTCGCCGGTGACGGTCGGCGGATTTCCCTTTCAAGCACGCAGTCTTTCCGTTCAGGGTCTGGAGGTTTCCAATCCGTTCGAGCTGGTGGCCAATTTGAGTCAGGACGCGCGGCATCACCTGGGGAACTACACCGTGGTGCTCGCCGGCGTCCAATACCAGAGCGGACCCGGATTCATCATGCTGACGGGCAACGGTCCGAGCGGGGACCTGCTGCTCGACTCGACCTGTACGGTAGCCGGTGGCGGCGGCTGACACCAATCTTATAGGAGAATAACTCTTGGAAGAGAATCTTTATGCACCACCCAAAGCCGTGGTGGCCGATGTGGCGTCGATCGAAAACGACGCGGCAGTGCGCTTTTTTGCCGTATCGCCCCTCAAACTGGTGGTGCTGTCGGTCTGTACCTTGGGGTTCTATCAAATCTATTGGTTCTACCAGCACTGGGTTCTGATCAAGAAGCACTCCGAACCGGATATCATTCCCTGGGCGCGCGCTGTTTTCGGCATTTTTTGGTGCTATAGCTGTTTCGAATTCATCCGCGAGGACGATCGGCATCTCGAGGTCGAGCCGCCATTGCCCGCGGGGCCCTTAGCCGCCGGCTGGATTGCCGCGTCGCTGGCGTGGCGGTTGCCCGCGCCGTATGACCTGATCGGTCTTGTGACGCCGCTGTTGCTGGTTCCGGTGCAGCGGCACGTCAATCATATCAATGCGCTGGTCGCGCCGCATCACGACAAGAACACGCGCTTCAGTGCATGGAATTGGCTGGCGCTGGCGGGTGGCGTAATTCTATTTGGGTTGATCATGCTCGGTTTGTCGCAGCCGGACCCGCCCCGCTAGGCGGCAAACACGGCGTCCGTCGGCTTATTGGCCTCCGACGCACGGAGTTTGCGATGTTCCAGCTTCGCGCGGTACAAATCTTCATCGGCGATCTTCAGCAGTGCCTCGGTATTGTTGCCATCCGTGGGATAGACGCTGATTCCAAAGCCGCGGTGATAACGGCGGCTAACGGCTCGGATGGGAACCGTTAAACCGCCGTCTGCCGTCGTTATCGCATTGCTACGAGTCCGTCGGTTGCTTGCAGTTTGGCGAATGCCGCCTGCATGGTCTGGTTCAGCTGCTTCAATTCCGCAACTTGCTGCCGGATGTCTTGCATCTCGGCACCTTGTGCGGCTATCTCGGCCTTTTGTTGTTCCAGCTGCGCCTGTTGCTGCTGCACCTCTTTGAGCAACATGGGCGCCAGCTCTTCGTATCGAACGCCCTGGATCTTGCCCGTGTCATCGCGAAGCACGAGCTCGGGATAGACCTTATCCACTTCCTCGGCTATCAGGCCATACTGCAGCTCCCCGTTGAGATCCGTCTTGTAGCGAAAGGTGACTGGGCGTAGCCGACTCAGTTTCAGAGAGATCTCGGGCATGGTCGCGATGTCGGTCTTGAATCGCTCCGAAGAGCCCATCACCCCGAGCTGGCCGCTGGAGGTCACGTAGACGGCACTGCCTGTTATGGTATGGCCATAAATTCCCGCAATCCATGTCTCGGATTGCGTACCCTGCGTGCCGATCCGGATCACGTTATTGTCGCTGGTTGCGCCCATGTGACCGATCTCGATATTGTTGCTGCCATCGGTGACGTTGTAGGCGGCTTGGTACCCCACGGCAATGTTGTTGGAACCGGTCGCGTTAAAGTACAGCGATTGGTAGCCAAAGCCGATGTTGTTATCCCCGGTAGTGTTTGAGCGGAGGCCGGCATAGCCGAAAGAGGTATTGCCGGTGCCGGTCGTATTGGCGGGCAGCGAGTAGGCGCCGAAGGCCGTGTCATAGCCACCCGTCGTGTTATCCCCGAGCGCATACGCGCCCACCGCGGTGGTGTAACTCCCGGTCACATTACTCTGGAACGTTTCAAAGCCGACGGCCGTGTTGTAACTGCCGCTGACGTTGTCAACCAGTGCTTGATACCCCGTAGCCGTGTTGTTGGCTCCGGTCGAGTTGCTATACAGCGCTTCGAAGCCTGAGGCGGTGTTGTTGTATCCGGATGAGTTGTTACTCAGCGCGCTGAAGCCCGAGGCGGTGTTGTTTTTTCCGGTCGAGTTCGACACCATCGCCCCCGACCCGTAGGCGGTATTGTAGCTGCCGGTGGTGTTATAAATCATAGCTTGATACCCGGACGCCGTATTGGAACTGCCGGTGCTGTTGTCCAACAGCGCGCCGTCCCCGACGGCGGTATTGTAATTGCCGGTGGTGTTGTCCTGAAGCGCAGCGTCCCCAAACGCAGAGTTGTAGCGGCCGGTAGTGTCGTCATAAAGAGCATAGTCGCCGGCGGCCGTATTGCCGCTGCCCTGGCCGCCACCGACGCAGGGGTTGGCCACTTCGACCGAATCTAATGCGCCGCTACCCATCGCCGTGTTGCCACAACCGTCAGAACTTACGCTATCAGGCGGTTGTTGCGCGCCGGCGGGAGTTGCGAAACCGGCAGCTGCACTCAGCAAGATTGCAGATATATTTAAGAATCTCATGGTCTATTCCTCACTCCTATTATTTGTAGCCGCCCCTGACAGGCCGGTGACTGCACCGGCGGGGCAGGCGTTGGCGTGTCCCGCGCGGGGTATCAACCGACAAATCGGATTCGGTGATGCAAACGTGACATTGGAGCATCGCCGTACTACGGGAAGGCTTGGCGATGGGCGATGGCGCCAATCTCGTGCGCAAGCGCGGAGCGCCCGCGTGCCCGCGGCATGCATGCCACTTGGAATTTGGAGTGCCTGGCGCCCCAGGCGGCGGATTACCGCATCGCCACGCGTTCCTCTTTGGCGAGCAGCTTGGCCATTGCCGCTTGAGCTCCGGATAGACTTTGTCCACTTCCTCGGCGATCAGTCCGTATTGCAACACGCCCTTTGGATCCGTCTTGTAGTGGAAGGTCACGGGCCGCAACTCGTGCAGCTTCGCCGATACCGCCGGCATCGCGGCGATGTCAGTCTTGAAGCGTTCCGAGGAGCCCATAACGCCAAGTTGACCTGAGGAAGTCAGGTACACGGCGCTGCCTGTCACCGTGGCTCCGTAGATTCCCGCCACGTAGGTATCCTTCTGCGTGCCCTGCACGCCGATGCGGATTACGCTGTCGTCCGCCGCCACCCCTGGGTTGCCGATTTCGATGGTGTTGCTGCCGTTGGCGAGGTTGTAGGCCGCTCGATACCCCATCGCGATGTTGTTCGATCCTTCATTATCCTGATACAGCGTTTGATAACCAAAGCCGATGTTGTCGTTGCCGGTGGTGGTGGATCGAAGCGCGGCGTATCCGAACGCGGTGTTGCCCGAACCGGTCGTGTTTAGACTGAGCGCGTATGCCCCAAAGCCCGTGTCGTAGCCGCCGGTGACATTCTCCTGGAGTGTGTACGCACCGACCGCCGTCGTGTAGCTGCCGGTGGTATTGGAGGAGAGCGCGAAACTTCCGGCAGCCGTGTTATCGGAGCCGGTGGTGTTTGCATACAGCGCTTGTTGCCCCAAGGCGCTGTTGAAGGAGCCGGTCGTATTGAAGTGCAGCGCGTAGTTCCCGACCCCCGAGTTCTCCTCGCCGGTCGTATTGGAGTAGAGCGCGTTATCGCCATCCGCGGTGTTCGAGTTGCCGGTGGTGTTGGAGTACAAGGCGTCCAGGCCCATCGCGTTATTGTCGCTCCCCGTCGTGTTGGAGTAGAGCGCATCTACGCCGACCGCATTATTCTCGTTTCCGGTGGTGTTCGAGTACAGCGCGTTTAATCCCAGGGCGCTGCTGCGGCTTCCCGTCGTGTTCGAGTACAGCGCTTGATATCCCGACGCCGTTACGCCGTCGCCGTTCGTGTTGGCAGACAGTGCGCCCGCTCCGATGGCCGTGTTGTTTTGTCCGATCGATCTTGTTGATGCTGTTCGGATCTCTTGATCGAACATTGCACTGCAGCAATAACTCGCGGCCCGTATGCTTGTCAAGAGCGACCGAGTTTCTGCTGCACTTCGGACAGGAACGCGAGGTGAGCTTCGGCGGTCGAGAACTTCTTTCCCATCGTGTCGACCGCGACATGAGTGCAGCCCCAGTCACGACACCACTCGATGCGAGCGGCGACCGCCTGTGGGGTCCCATCGAGGCGTCCGACCACCATCTCCCTGCCGAACTCTCGCGGCTCGCGACCCGCCTCGTGGTCACGGTGAGCGGCGACACCGCCATCATCACCGTGCTGCAGGAAGGCCTGGCGACGCCGACCGCTATCGAACCCACTATACGCTCTGGTACGGTGAGCGCGCGGGTGATCGCGCGCATTCGATGCCGCTGCCCAAATAGCGAGCCGAACGGCCGTTTCGAGTCTTCTCACCGCCGATGAGGCGTTCAGTCGCGATTTTCCGCATCTCCCCGTCAGGAACCCCTTAACTGACAGCCCCGTAGCGGGCGGAGGATTGAACATGAAGACGCAAAACACCTTAGGAGCGCTCGCCGCTTCCCTCACTCTGGCCGCACGAGTCGCCACAGCCTCGAGCCCGGATTTTTGGATCCCTTACGTGGCAGCGCCCGTCACAAAGGCCGGAAAGACCGGCTTATTCGTGATCGCCTCCAATGCGGTGGGCGGCTCGACCGCGCCGGCGCCGGCCTGGATCACCGAATCGGCGCCCACGCTCCTCGGAGCCGCATTCGAGGGTTTCGTGAGCGGCTCGACTCCGCCCGCCTCGGCCACCCCGGCAACGATGATTTACGCGGCGACGGGCTCGGATGGCAATCAGCATCTGTATGGCCTCGATCTCGCCAATCCCTCCGGCTCGGCCACCGCGCCGAAGCCGGTGCAAATCACGAGCCTGTCGGTGCCCGCGTCGAAGACCCTGTGCACCGGCGGCCAGCTGCAAACCAAGCTCACGACGCCCACGACGCTCGCGGTCGTGGTCTACGTGGCGACGCCGGAAACCAGCGCGAAACCGGGCACCGACGGATACTGCACGGGGGTTCCGGACGGCAAGTACTACCTCGTTACGTATGGAGAGTCCGACACGACCGCCCCGACTGTTATCGACATTCCAGGGGGCACCTCGACGTTCTCCGCCCTCTCGAATGACGGCAATTTCGATCCTCTGAATCTCAACAACGGGAACCTGGGCGGTCTTCTGTACTGGGACTCGGTGACGCAGGATGAGAACCTGTACCTCGATACCAATTTCACGGGCGCCGAGACGCTGCTTCACGACATCGCCGGACCGCCGATCGCCTGCGTCGAGGCTCCCTCGGTCGCGAACGGCGCGCGAAATTATCTTGGCGGCAGCGCGCTCGCCACGGCCAATACCTCCGACGGCTTCAAGTCCTACCAATTCGTCGCGTCGGGCGAGATCTTCGAGTTCTACGACGGGCTCGCGGCAGGCTGCATCACCGATCCCGACAATCTGTATTTCATCGGCACGCGTAACGGCAGCAGCAGCTCGAGCCTTTACAAGGCGCCCTTGACATCGATCAGCTCCCCGAAGACCTTGCTCGCGAGCTTCACTTCGACGGAGAGCGAAGGCTACTCGCTGATCGGCGCGAACGGCTCGGTGGTGGTCTTTCAGAAGTACACCGTCTCGAGCACCGGCGCGATCAGCACGACGGTGCAGACGGTCCCCACGGATGTTACCTCCACAAAGGCGACCTCGATCGGCGGCCCCTACAGCGGCTCTCTGCTGACGAGTGTCCTGGCGCCGGCCGGCGGCGGCTCGATCACCGGCCTCGATTGGCTCCTGCTCACGAGCCGCAATGAGACCGTGAGCAGTTCCACGACCAAGGTGACTTACACGAGTGAAGCTTTGGACCCGAACGGCTCGGGGAGCGTCATGACCCTGCCCGACGATACCGTGCTCGAATCGTTCGGAGTGTTTTCGACCGAACTCGGCGGCAACGTCCTCGAGATCACCGGGATCACCGACACGGACGGCGGCTTCGGCGGAGCGAGCCTCAACCTCCTCGCGGTCGGTGCCGCCACGACACCGGTCAAGCTCACCTTGAGCGGCGGCACAAGCTACAAGGTTCCCGCGGGCTACGAGGTCAGCGTAAGCGGCTTCTACGGCACCAGCGTCGCGGCCGGCGGGTTGTTCTCGCTCAAAGGCGCGCCGTCGATTGCCGTGGCGCTCGATGTGAGCAAGCACGTCCTCGTTCCGTTCAGTTTCACCAACACGAACGTCGCGCCGCTGCTCTGAAGATGGGAGAGGCCAGGCCTCGATAGCGAGGGATGGAAGTCGGGCCGCGGCAGGTGCTGCGGCCCGACGCCTTTTGGAGCGCGATGAACCCCCGTTGGCACATTGCGTCTATCGGGCAGGTGAGCCGCCCTTCGTCAGCGCACGATGCTCGCGCACCGCGGCGATGAACTGCTCACCGTAGCGAGCAAGCTTCGCCTGGCCCACGCCCGGCAGCGCCGCGAATTGGTCGAGATCGAGCGGCATGTGTTCTGCCATCTCGCGAAGGGTGGAATCATGAAAAATGACATACGGCGGCAGTCGGCTCTCGTCGGCCAGCCGTTTGCGCAGCGCGCGCAAGCGCTCGAACAGCGAATCGTCCGTGGTCGACACACGTGCAGCGTCTTGACCCCGGCGCGCGGGCTTCGCCGCGCGGGCAATGTTCACGGGACGTTCGCCGCGCATCACTGGCCAGCTTTGCGCATTGAGCGACAGCACGGAATAGCCGTCCTGCGCTTCATCGATCAAACCTTGATGCAGGAGAGCTCGCGCGAGGTTGCGCCATTCGTCGACTCGCCGATGCTTGCCGATCCCGTAGACACTCAATGCGTCATGGCCGCCCGAGAGCACGCGTTCGGTTCGGGCGCCGCGAAGAATGTCGATGATGTAGGCCGCGCCGAAACGTTGACCGCGCTGAGCCAATCGCGCGATGCAGGATAGGAACTGCTTCGCCTCGGCGGTCCAGTCCTCGACGGTCTTGGGTTCACGGCAGTTATCACATGCTCCACAGGGTCCGGAGAAGTTCTCGCCGAAGTAACGCAATTGCACCGCACGACGGCATTCGGTCGAGTCCGCGAATTGCAGCACCTGGCGCAACTGCTGGCGGGCGATACGCTGCTCATTCTCCAGGGGTGCGCCGCTCGCATCCACCTTCTGCTGGATCAGGAACTCAGCCGTGCGGATATCGGCGCCGCCGAAATACAAAATGCAGTTCGCCGCATCGCCGTCGCGGCCCGCGCGGCCTGATTCCTGGTAGTAGCCTTCCAGGGTGCGGGGCAAATCGTAATGCACGACCCAGCGCACGTCCGGCTTGTCGATGCCCATGCCGAATGCAATCGTGGCGACGATGACCTGCAGGTCGTCGCGAATGAAGGCGTCCTGGGTATCGCGGCGGGTGGCGGCGTCGAGTCCCGCGTGATAAGGCGCAGCGCGAATGCCGTCGGCCTCCAGCTTGGCAGCCAGTTCATCGACTCGCCGGCGCGACAGACAATAGACGATGCCGGCGCCGCCGCTTTTTGCCAGCGCCAGCAACTCGCGGTAGGTGCTCTTGTCCTTGGGCCGTACCCGATAGAATAAATTCGGCCGGTTGAAACTTGCCACATGCACGGCCGGATCGCGCAGTTCCAGCTGCGCGATGATGTCGCTACGCACCCGCGCCGTGGCGGTCGCGGTGAAGGCGAGCAGCGGGACTTCGGGATGGCGCCGTCGCAGCCGGGCGAGCTGACGGTACTCGGTGCGGAAGTCATGTCCCCATTCCGATACGCAGTGCGCCTCGTCGATGACGAAGGCGTTGATGCCGACACCGGCATATAGACGGTTCAGGGGGCCCTCGAGAAATTCCTGCAACAGCAGCCGTTCCGGCGCGAGGTAGAGCAGTTTGTATTCGCCGCGCTCGAGCGCCTGCGTGCGCCTCTGGATGCCGGCGGCATCGAGGCTGGAATTGATGAAGGCCGCGGGAATGCCGTTGTTTTCCAGCTGGCGGACTTGATCCTGCATCAGGGCGATCAGAGGAGAGACGACCAGGGTCACGCCCGGCTGCAGCAACGCCGGCAGCTGAAAGCACAGCGATTTTCCACCGCCGGTGGGCATCAGCGCGAGCACGTCGCGCCGCGACAATACGTCGCTCACGATCGCTTCCTGGCCCGGGCGGAAGCGATCGAACCCGAAGCAGCGCTTGAGCGCCGCCGCCAAGTCCTGTGGTGCCGCAGCATCGGCGGTTGCATGCTGCGGCTTGCGATGAAATGAACTCGTTGCGGACACGTACTCAGTGTAACTGACTCCTGGTCTGGCCTTGAGAGCGCCCGCAGCGGAATTCTTGTTTATTTGGCCAGATTCATGTCCGCGAGCCAGCCGGCAAAGGTGAGCACGGCAAGAAGAGCTCCGAAAACGCAGTATCGTTTCACGGCATTCTCATCGAGCCGTGCGCTGCCCTATTTTTGCGGACCGATTTGCCCGCTGACCGCATTCTCTTGTTGGTTCAGCGTCTTTTGCTCCTGGGTGGTGATGTGCGTGTTGTTCTGGCTGGCCATGTCGCGCTCTTCGGTGCGGATCTGATGATCCTCGCTGTGCAGGGCAGCCGCCTGCTGCTTGTTTATCTGACCGTCCTTCACCTCGGCATCAATGCGTCTGTTCTGATTATTGAGCCGGCTATTGACTTGGGCACGGCGCGGATGAGTTGCCTGAAACTTCGTCGCGGGCGTCACCGCGTGACCTGCGGCCGGCGTCGGGGTATCGGCAAGCACATGGCCGCTTACACCGGCAAGGGCGACGGTCACGGCGGCGAGGGTCAGAGTTCGAGCGATGGTATTTTGCATGATTTCTCCTGAGGTTGTGGTCTGCCAGGCCGATTCTTGCGCGCGCGGCCCGGATATGTCCTTAGGAGTCCTCAGGAATCGATCAATATTTCTCAATGGGGCTATCGGTTAAAGGTTGAGGCCGAGAGATTTGGTATGCCGCCCAAGGGCACGTTGGTTTATGACGGCCCCGGAAATATTGAGACCTACGCGAGTTCGGTGTCGTGAGAACGCCTGGCGCGGAGCTCTGTCAGAAGGCGGTCCAGGCATGCGTCGAGCCGCTCACGGTCGAGGGGTTTGGTGATGTAGTCATCCATACCGGCTGCTTGGCACTTGAGCTCGACACCTTTCATCGCATGAGCGGTCAACGCGATGATCGGGATGTGCCGATCGCCGGTTTCTCGGCTGCGGATCTGCCGGGTTGCCTCGTACCCATCGACCTCGGGCATCTCGCAATCCATCAGGATCAGATCATATCGCCCGCTCTCCCACGCCGCCACGGCTTCCCGACCGTCTTTCACCGCGTCCGCCCGGTAGCCTAGCTTTTCGAGGGTACGGACGGCCACCTTCTGGTTCACGGCATTGTCCTCCGCCACCAGGATCCGCCACTTCTCGCGGCCGCGCCGAGTCAGCAGTTGCTGCTGCGTAATAATCGGCTGCGTCTGTGCGTGCCACTCCTCGGGGCGAACCGACAACGCCATCGAGAGGCATTCGACTAGATCCCGTTGGGTCACCGGCTTCATGAGACATCCTGCGAAGCCGAGTTCGGCGAAGCGTTTCCCGTCACCGTGATGGGCGGAGGACGTCAGCAATATGAGCCGCGTTTGCCTGAGCCGCGGATCGGCGTTGATGCGTTTGCCGAGCTCGGTAAGGTCATAGCCCGTCATCTGGTGATCGAGCAGCGCGACTGAAAATCCTCGTCCGGCGCGATCCCTTTCCGTCATGACCTTGAGGGCCTCCGCCGCTGACGCCACGCACACCGCCTCGATTCCGCAGCTGTGGAGCTGCATGGTCAAGTGATCTAGATTGGCCGCATTGTCATCGACCACGAGTACCTGTTGCCCTTGCAGCATCGGCGGCGGCGGGCGCTCAATTTGCGCTGACCCGGAAAGCCCCGCCCGGACGGTAAACCAGAAGATGGACCCGACACCTTCTCGGCTGTTGACGCCGACCTGGCCGCCCATCAGCTCAACCAGCTGCTTGACGATCGAAAGACCCAGGCCCGTACCGCCGAAAAGACGCGTGGTCGAACCGTCGACCTGGGTGAAGGGACGGATAGCGTATCCAATCGTTTAATCGGAATGCCAATACCGGTGTCCTGCAAGTCAAACAGCACCATGAGGCTTTCCGCGTCTGAAGTGAGAACCTTCACATTCACGGCGACCTTGCCTCGCAGCGATGCGACGCAATGGCCCGCGGAAGTGTGACGCGGGACGTCTTTCTGCGGAAGCCGAAGAGATTTCTCGCGAATCATTGCGATGAAAATTGTGCTCTGGGTTCTACCGCTGCGTTATTCCAGCCGGTACCATCAATCAGCGTGAAACCGACCGCAATTCCAAACCAGATGCTGGTGTCCGCCTTCATGGCGAACGTCCCTGATCTTGTATTCTTCAAAGATCGGGAGCTTCGCTACGTGTCTGTGAGTCTCTCCCTGGCGCGAAGATTTGGTTGCCGCGTCGAAGACATGCTGGGCAAAACCATCTTCGATTTCTTCGAGGAGACTCAGGCGCGCGGTATCCACGAAGCTCAATTGAAAACGATGAGCACCGGTGAAGCGCTCATTGATCATGTGGAAACGGAAGTCTGGCCGGACGGGCGCGTCACGTGGGCTCTCACCAGCGTCATGCCCCTGCGGAACGACGCCGGTGAAATCGTCGGCATCTTTGGCACGGAGAAGGACATCACGGCGGCGAGGCTCAAGGAAAAGGCGTTGGACAAAGCCAACCAAGACCTCCGCGAAATGTCGCGGCTGGCGGGAATGGCCGAGGCCGCAACTGGCGTGGTGCACAACGTCGGCAATGTTCTCAATAGTGTGAATGTTTCAACCAATTTGCTCCAGGAAGGGCTTCGCAAGCTGAAGATTGATCAGCTCGGCAAGTTGTGTGCGCTGCTGCGCCAACATGCTGACGATCTGGCTGGTTTTATGACCCAGCACCCCCGTGGCCAGCATGTCATGGATTTTCTCGAAGCGTTGCATAACGATTTGTTGGCGAATCAGGTCAAGATGCTGAACGAGGTCAGCTCGCTCACTCAATGCGTCGGACACATCAAAGAGATCGTCACAATTCAGCAGTCGTACGCAACCATGGGAGGAGTGGTTGAGGACATCGAGGTCGAGGAGCTCGTCGAAGATGCGCTGACGATGAGCCAGAGTTCGTTCCTGCGCCACGGTGTGCAGATTCGGCGCGAATTCCGGCCGGTGCCGAAGATCACCGGTGAACGGGGTAAGATTCTGCAGATTCTCAACAATCTTTACCGGAACGCAAAATTCGCACTGGCCGACGGCTCGACCGCTGACAAAATGATCGAGATCCGTATCGAGGAGGCCTCAAACGGCATGGTTCGGCTCGTCGTCAAAGACAATGGAATCGGGATAGTTCCCGAGAATCTAACCCGAATCTTTGGCCAGGGCTTTACCACCCGCAAGGGCGGACACGGCTTTGGCCTGCACTCGGCCGCCAATGCGGCCAAGGAAATGCGCGGCTCTCTCACCGCTCACAGTGACGGTCTGGGTCGGGGAGCCACATTTACCCTTGAGCTGCCAGCGGCAAAGTCCACCCACCGGCCGCTACGGACCGAGAGCGCGGGGAGTTCTACCGAGTCGCTGCCGCGCTAGATCTCCCGGCCTTGACCACCATCGTCTGGGCGGACTGCACGGAAGGCACTTCTTCAAGCTGCACCCTCTCGATCAGCTGCAAAACCATTGTCCATGACGATAAGTTCAAACGGCAGCTGCGTATTGGAGATTACCGCCGTCACAGCGCACGACAGAAACTCCCTTCGCTAAGCGTGCTGCACGACGTTGCGCGCGCGCCAGCCGGATAAATTTGCGTCGAGGCGCATCGCCGCTGCCAATCGTTTGAGTCTTTTCAAGTCCAACTCGCCAAGATCAAGGTCCAAGGGCGGAGACGACATGCGGCTTCGCGGCGAGCCTGAAAGATATAACCAGTGCAGCAGCGCCGCCTCCGGTGTCGCGCGCCGATAGTCGACTCCGGAGACTAAGCGATCGCCCTCGGCTCCGGCTTCGAGCACACGCTCAGGCACACCTCGGAAGACGAAAGTGCCTCCCTGAGTCTCAACTCGACCCAATGACGGCGTCGTGTATCGCGAAGATAGAGGAACGACAGCCGTCACCCAATCGGTGTAGTTATTCCACACGCCGGAATCACCGAGCACGGTCTGCAGGGAAATCACTGCGCCAGGCCGCAGCCACACCGCGGCCTCGCAAAGCCGGGCCGGCGGCACGATCAACCGATTGAGGAACAATCCTCGCACGACTCGTTGCAGACGGTTGGCGGCGACCGCTTCCTGGATCCAGCGCTCCACGCTGGGCTTGGAGATCTCTCGCCGTACGATTTTGGCCGCTTGCATGATCGAGGCGGTGTCGAGCACGCGCAGCGCAGCCGGCTCGGCGAGTGCGAGTTCCAAGCGAGTTGACCAATGAGGAATTCTCACGAGGAACCCGCATCGCGCGCGCTTTTTGCCAAGCTCTGCTCTAGCGTCTCCAAAAGCCGCAGCTTCATTGCGAGATACTCCTCCTCGTCAACGTGCGAGTGAATCTCCAGCGGCAATGTCGGCAGTACCTCGTCTCGGAAAAGCGCCCAGCTCATTAAATCCAACTTATCGGCGACACGCTTCATCAGCGCCGCCTGACCTCCCAAATTTTCAACGGCTACTGCGCTCGGCGCCACGCCGCGCGCCAGCAGCAGCTCCAAGTCATAGATGTCGCGCGGGGCTGTCCGCCGATCATCTACCAGTGCCGCCAGCTTGTTGTCGACAAGCGCCTGCTCGTCATAGACGCTTACATAGACACGCGGCAACGTGCGGTCCGCAATCTGAACAGGAACTTTGAGCACATGACTTGGATCCGGCGTTTGACGCCGCGATACCTCTACCGCTAGATGCAAGTTCTCCCCGGTACTGGTTCGACCGGAGATCTTCCAACGAGCGACCGTGTCCGTCTGCTTGGATTCGGAAATCGCGGCGCCAACCAACCCACTGCCGTGAATGGCGCGATCGATCGCCGTTCGTACCGTATTTTGCAGACTTGCCAACGAGCGATGCGGATCGTGATCGAAATCTAGATCCTGGGTAAAGCGCGCACTCCCGCTAAGAACCCGCAGTGCCGCTCCGCCCTTCAACACGAGACTCGAGCTCGTAGAGCCGCGATAGAGGAATGTCAGCAGCCGCAGCTGAAATGTGTCGCGGGCTTGGGACAGAGTGCTCATTGGATGATCTAAGGTTGTAACCATCATTATATGATGTTTATAACCTTAATAGAAGCTCCCACTGGCGAAGCTAAAGATAGTCTACCCTATTCCCAACTTTCTGTTTTTGTTACTTTTATAAACCTACCGGCCCTGTGCCGAGACGCCGGCCTCCCGCAAGCGTGCGATCTCCGCTCGCGGCGGCGCGCCGAACAGGCGCCGATACTCGCGGCTGCACTGCGAGGCACTTTCATAGCCGACCCCGATGCCCGGCCGTGGCGCACTCAACGCCGTTGGCAAACATCAGCCGCCGCGCCTCGTGCAGTCTCAATTCGCTCGATCGTCTTGTTCCCCCCGTGCAGTGCCAAAGGATGATGGGCGTGCCATTAGCGGCTCGGTTGCCACGCACCGTCAGGCATTTTCCGCGGTTCTGTATTTGCTCCGCATCGGCAGTTCGCGCGCTCACGCAAGCCGCAAGAACAATCGCAATCAGCACCATGACACGCATTTCCTACCCTCCATATTAGTAGCGATCCAGTTTTCTTAGGTTGCAGTCCACTACTCATACAGACACACTTTCCGGTGCCAAACCGACATGTCCGCGGGAATTTCGCCCCCTGTGCGTGCCTATGCCTCTTTGCCGGCCTATCGTGATCTAGGGAGCGCGCACCGAGTGAGCAAAAACCCCCGCCGGCCATCCGCAAAAAAAGCCGCTGCATCGGCGCGCCAAGTGCTCGGCATCGTGGCCTTCATCCTGCTCGTTTATTCCGTGCTGGTCGTAGTCTTTGGCGTCTCGGACTACCGTGCGCACCGCTTCGCCGCGGAAGCTCGCCTGGCGAACGCCGAAGTTAGAAGCAACGTGCTGCATCCGGCCGGCGTCGAGGGGTACGCGAGCACCGTGTACGAAGTCGACTACGTTTTCACCGCCGCCGACGGCACCCGCGTCGAGAGCAAGGATCGGCTCGATGATGCCGCACTCGCCCGCGGCTGGGATCATCTCAAGGCGGGCGAATCGGTCCCGGTCACCTACGCTCCCGGCAATCCGCAGAATCACCGGATGGGCACGGACACCAGTACCAAGACCCTTGATCTCATTCTCATCGGTCTTGCGGGGGTATGGCTCGTGCTCGCTTCGATCACGGTCGCGGTTGCGCGCAGTTGGCGGCTTGCGCACATGGCCGCCAGTTCGCGCAAGAGCGCGGTGCCCTCCACAGGGGCAGATCCTCCGCTGCGAGCCGCGGCAAGGGTCTCGGTCAACGCCTCGACGGCGTTTGGCATGGTCTTGCTTTCATGCGGCGCGATCTTTCTACTGATCGGCGTGGTCAATCTCTTCGCAATCCTGTCCGCGAATCGGACGTTTCGCACGGAGGGCAAAGCCGCAACCGCCATCGTACTCGTCAAGAACATCTCAACAAACCGCCGGGGCGACACTTCTTATAGGCTGGTTGTTCGATTCAGCACGGACGAGGGCGAATCGGTGGTGGCCAACTTCAGCGTGGACCGTGCAACGTCGTCATCGCTGTACGAGCACTACCCGATCAAGATCATTTATCTGCCCGAACAGCCCACGCGGGTTCGGCTCACCATCGATCAACCAGGCCCCCCGCCCTTCCTCTGGTTTCTCACGGCGTTGGCCGGAGTACTCACTGCCGCAGGCGCCATCTTGCTTGGCTTAGGCATCTCGGACGCAAAGCGTCGGCGTCACCCGCACAAGGACGTGACGCAATTGCGCTAAAATGCTCGGATCGGCAAGAGGGCCGGCGGCGGCTGGGGTCGCAGCGCTGCTTTGACGATTGCTGCGGAGGTGCATCGTGGATTCCTTGCTCGTCTCGGTGGCGGCATTCAGCGAAATCGCCATGTATCTATTCATACTCCTGTTCGTTGTAGACCTTCTAACCCTGTGCATCTACGTCATGCGCAGCGGCAGGGTGGATCCCGAGGAGGGGAAGGTAATCACCGAAGACCGGGCACTTACGGCCAACGATTCCATTTCCATGGGAGGCAGCGGCGTTTCCGGCGGCCGCTATCGGGGCAGGCACAAAGTGTTCGCGAGCCGCTCGATGTTCGTCACCGACCTCTCCCTGGTCGATGGAACCGCAACCAAGGCGCAACGCCTTGTCGTCCGTGGGATAAAACTCGGCGCCATTTTATTCTGGTTGGCATGGATCTTCGGCGGACTCGCCCTACTGCCGTCGCAGCCGGTATTCGGGGTCGGAGTAATCGTCGTTCTCACGTTCGCATTTATTCATAGTGTCAGAATGGTGCGCAAAGGCCGAGCCGATGCGCTGCGCAAACTGCAGGAAAGACAAGCGTCCCGACAGCACCGGCACAAGCCCAAGAGCGATGAGCAAACTGCGGTTTAGCCACCCATTGGAAATTCGGTCACGATCGGTGTCCTTGCTATTCTTCGCCTTCGTGCTGCTGTTTCTCGGCTTTATCTTCGTCGCCTTGACGGCAAAGGACACTTATTACGCCTACCGCTTGTCAACCGATGGGCGAATGGCGACCGCCACCGTGGTCCAGAAGATCCTGCGCCGGGCCGGCGCCAAGGGGACCGCCGATACTTCTTACGAGATCGACTACGCATTCACCACCGCCGAGGGCCGCAGAGTTGACGGCAGCGACGCCGTCGATCCGGATGCCTGGGAGCGGATCGCGGAACACGGGCCGGTCGAGGTCCGGTATTCCGCCAGTGCTCCATCGATCAACCGGATTGGCGCAACCGCCGGCGTCGCGGCGTACGCAATCGTATTTCTCATCGTGGGATCCGCGTTGGGGCTCATCGGGGCAACGCTGGCAGTCAAGGGCCTGCTCGCGCTGCGCACCCCGGTGTTGAACTCCACCGCGTCCGCAGCCGCCTCCAACACCAATGGGCCGCGGCGTTGGCAGGTCGGAATCAAGGTCAGTCCGTGGATCATCATCGGCGCGATCCTGCTCATCGTCGGTCTGTCCTTCCGGCTGATCAGCGAACTCGAACTGCGCGAGGATCGGCTGTTTGAGGCTGAGGGAGTGACTGCCACCGCGATCGTCCTAACCAAGAGCAGCCGCGTGAAATCAGGGCCGCAATCCGCGCATTCGCAACAGACACACAACATTGTCGGCTATCGATTCACCACCTCCGACGGCACGACGGTGCGGAGCTCCGCTGATGTCGATCTTCCGACCTGGCAGTCGATTCGCGAACGCGACCCGATTCAGATCGTCTACCTGCGCGATGAGCCGGCCCGCAGCCGGCTCGCCAATCCTTCCAGTAGGGCGCCTCGACAGTACACGGCGCTGGGGAGTGCGCTCGCAGCCGTTGGGGCTCTATTCTTGAGTTACGGTCTTTTCAGGGTAATCCAAAGGCGTCGGAACCGTCGATGATCGCAGCTCCCGCATTCTTACGAGCTGCGATCCGGCCGCACGCCTATAACAACGTGTGGTGGCCGCCAACGCGCACATGCTGGCGGAGTTTCTGGATGCGCTCAGGATCGATCGAGTGGACCTGCTCGGCAACGACAGCGGCGGCGGCATCTGCCAGATATTCGCCGCTCTGTATCCGAATCGCGTTCGCAGTCTCGTGCTGACCGACTGCGACGCGCACGACAATTGGCCGCCTGAGGCATTCCAGGACTTTGTCGGCATGGTTGCCGCCGGCGGCCTTTCGGGCACCCTCAACGCCATGCTCGCCGACAAATCCGTGTACCGCTCGCCGCAGGCGCTGGGTCTGGCGTACGAGCATCCAGAGGCGGTCTCCGATGACACCATTGAGACGTACTTGCGCCCGCATCTTCGTTCGCCGCAGCGAACCCTTGACTTGGAGCGGTTCGTCAACGCGTTCGACAGCCGCCATACGGTGCAAATCGAGAAATCCCTCAAGCTGGGTGCCCGCATTTTCTTTCCGGAAGAGCGCTCGAGCGAGTTCAACCGGGAAGTAAGAGCGCTCTGGGCCGCCGCTTGAATATCACGGTGCCGATCAGGCGTGGTTCAGCTCATTGACCGCTCGCCACGCCTGGTCGATTGCCTCGTGGGTGTAGGAGTTCCAGCCGGCATCGCAATTTGCGATGGAGACGTTGCCACAGCGCCTGCGGCCGACTTCGTAGGGCGGCGGTCCCGAAGTTTCTGCATCAAAGAGCGAATTCGCGTCGTAGGAGTAGCCGTGCGGCCAGCGATTGACCGTGATCGCGGCGATATCGCGCGCGGAGTCAAATCCGCCGGCGCCCAGCATGCGGTCGAGTTGGCCGGTGATCTCTTTCTCATACTCCTCGAACGGTGTGGCCAATAAGATCTGCCGGCCGAGCCGGAATTGCGCGACGTTCGAGAGTCCCTGGTTCGGCGTCAGCGGCATATGCTCCATATGCAGCAGGATCGGCTCGCTCGGGTCGCGCGGACTGCGATAGCCGCCGAGCGACACGGGGTAGTCGAGCTTGATGTTCGAAAAATAACCATAAGGGCTGTAGATCTCATCGACGCCCAGATTGCGGAAGGCATGCCAATTGCGCACGGCGACATTGACGTAGACCAGCGGCAGTTTGACACCCAAAGCGAGCGCCTGCTTTTGGGTATCGGGCAGCTCCGGCATGATGTGCGGAATCATCATGTTGTAGCAGGCGAGCACGCACTGCCTCGCTTGGACGCGATGCAAGGCGCCCGCGCGCACGTAGCCCACGTCGACCGGGCCGCCCGCGGCGCGCGCGTTGGCGACCTTCACCGCCGTGCTGTTCAGCCGCACGCGGACGGGCGCTGCACCGCCATCGAGCTTGGCGTAATCGAAATCGGCGAGCAGCACGTCGTCCATGGTGTGGCCGGGCGCCACGCCGGGGATCAGGCTGCGGACCAAGAGCCGGGCGATCGATGCATTGCCGTCGGGGAAATGGTAGATGTACGGCTCATCGAAGGCCGTATCGATCTCACCCTCGAGCCCCAGGCCGGTGAAGCCGGGATACTCGCTGCCCAGTGCTTCCAGAGCCGGCACGATATCCGGACCCATGGCAAGCAGACCCTTGGTGCCGCCGTCGAAGAATTTCACCGCCTCGTCGCCCAGTCCGGCATCCCGGCGCAGATAGTCGCGGTAGCTGATCTTCTTCAGGTAGGCGATTTTCTGCGCCTTGGACTTTCCCGCGAGATAATCCTGCGGGCGCTTGAAGAACGCGATCAGCCGCGCCTTGGCGTCGTCGGACATCGGAAACTCCGCAACGACCGCTTCGATCGGACGAGCGTTGCGATCGCCCGGTGCCGAATCGCCGCCGGTCACGATGGGAATGCCGGCGACCAGCCTATCGGCGCCGAACGTTTCGCGATCGAAATACGCAGCCTTCGCGAGCCCGAGCGATGCATACAATTTATCGTCGAACGCCGTGTCCCAGCGTTTAAGCTCGACGCCGAGCGAGTGCAGCAGCCGGTTGACGGTCTTGCTGAACAGCGCCTTGGGCGATTGCAATGACTCGGTACCGCCATACCCGAGCAGCAGCCGGTTGCAGACCTGGAATTCGTTGCGCTTGGCGTGTCCGCCAAAATCGTCGTGATTGTCGAGGACGAGGATGCGCGAACCAGGGCCGTGCGCTTCGCGGTAAAACCATGCCGCCGCCAGTCCGCTGATGCCGCCGCCGACAACCACCAGATCGAAACTCTCCTCGACCGGGAGACCGGCGATATCAAAGGACTTGCCTTCGCGCCCGGCCTGATGGGCGACCTCGAAGGATCCGGGATGGCTCCCTCGCAGGCCGGTCAGCGCAGGCGGATAATAGCGGCCGGGCTGGGCCCGCAATTGCGCGAGCGGACTCAAGCCGCCGGCAATAACGAGTGCGGTGCCGCTCAGAAAGTCGCGCCGACTGATGGTGTTGGCCATCGCTCCAGTATATCGCGAGTCAGACCATCACCACCTTATCGGGTGTACGAAGCCCCGCGGCGTTCCGGCCGCGCAGCGCGTGCCGGCTTACTGCGTTGCGCGCCTCGCCATGCCGGTGAGGTATCCGATCGATCCAAAAATAACAGCCCCGGTGATGAACGCGAGCCGCGGATAGCCGGTGATATACCCGTCGACCGAACTCGCGTATTGGCCGATTCGTGCGGCCGCGCTAGGGCCCTGCCCCGCAATGGCACGCTTGGTATCTCCAATCGCGTCTTCGATACGGCGCCGCAGCTCTTGAATTTCAGGATTGGTCTCGGTCCTTAGTTCATCGAGCAATTCCTCGACGTCGTTCATCAAATTTTTCAGGCGACGTTCACGTTGCATTCCCGGACTCCTTGTCAGTGTTGCCCTTGACCGCGACCGCCTCGGCCTTCATCTATCGCCCACATCGTTCGATTAATCATCATATCCCCGATAAGCGATAAACATGTAGTGGCGAAACCGCTAGGCGACCCGGTTGCCGGACTTCACGCCGGCGCTCTCTCCGGTCGATGCGATATCGGTGGCTCCGGTCCCCTTGAGCAGATCCTTCGCGCGCGAGATTTGATCTGCCGTATCGCAATGGACGGACAGAAGCGTTCCCCCGCCCTTCACGTGGCCCTCATATCTCTTGGCTTCGTATTCGGGGATACCCATGCCGACCAATGCACCCACCAAGCCGCCCACCGCCCCGCCGACTCCCAAGCCCGCGAGACCCGCCATGATGGGACCGGCCGCGATGAAGGGGCCCAACCCCGGAATCGCCAGAGCGCCGATTCCGGCCAGCACGCCCAAGGTACCTCCGACGACGCCGCCGGCGGTGACCCCTGCGGTCGCACCTTCGGGGGCTTTGGTATCCTTTTGGTGCGCAAAATCTCGGGTGCTTCCAGTATCGGGCAGAAGCACCGAAATCGCCGGACTGGCAAACCCTGCCGCGATCAAGCTATCGACGGCACGCTCCGCGTGCTCCGCTGATTTATAGATACCGAGCAACGCTGTATTCTTGCTGCTCATTAGAAGACTCCGGTATTGAAAAAAAGGCTCCACAGCCTCGAGCGAAGCTGCGTCCGGGCGCTATCTGAATACGATTGCGGCGGCCGCGCAGTAGGACAGCGCCCCGGATGGCGCTGCAAGAATTGTCCTATGCTTTGTAGGCCATCGCGAAGGCTTGAGGAGCCAGATCATTCACCGATGCGAGGATCTCTGAGATGAGCCGCGCAACTTCGTCGACTTGCGCGCCATCATTGCGCTCGACGGCGATCGATGCCTTCTCGCTGATGAGAGTGCGCGGTGACCGCGCGGGATCGAGAAGCTCTTCGCTGAATCGTTGCGCGGCCGCGGCCGCTGCATACGCCGCTGCGTTGAGGCCGATCCAGGGGTTCAATAATTGGGCTGCACCGACGAGTGCGGCAATGCGCCATGCGGCGGGTTCGCCGATCAGCGCCGCCAAGCTATGGCTGACCATGCACGCGGCCTCAGCCACCTGCGCGTGTTGACGTTCGTCCAGAGCATCCTCATGTGAGTGCGAATAAATCCTGACGCCCGCATCGACCATGAATACGGTCGCATGCACCAGATTGTCCGTGTCCCGCGCGGCGCCGGCGGGCGCGATCTTAAGATCGCGCACTCGCAAGAACTCCTCGAGCGGCGCGCGCCGCAGCCGCGCCTGCAGCGCCCCGTTCCAGCGGCGTGCGACGACCTCGCTTGGCATGATTAAAGCCATATTCGGAAATATGACGCGGAACCGCAATTGAGAATGTGATGCTTGGCACGCCGCTTTCAATCTCTGCCATGGATTCGTCACACTATTAGTTAAATTCGCTTAAAACGCAGGCTTGCGCCCGTCCGCGGCGCCAACGCATTGCTCGCGGCGCACCGCGAAGAATATTCATTCCTATGTCTGCTAGCGAACAGACGGACGGTGATGTACGCATCAGAGTTCATCCTGCGGCAGCTGTTTTTCCTGACCAATGGATGGGATGCGCATGAACCTCACTCAGAAGCATTCTCGATGCCGAGCCTGGTCAATCGCGATAACGCTCGGCGTGTTGGCCGTCGGCTGCGGCCGCGACGGCAAAGATTCTATCTTTGCCACGAACGGAATTGCCGGTATGGCGCCGACGGTAACCGCCGCGGTGCCGGTCAACGGTTCGATCAACGTCACCACTAACAACCCGCTGATCACCGCAACATTCAGCGAGGCGATGGAGCCGATCACGGGAACGGCCAGCATGACCGTGACCTGCGCGGCGCCGTGCACCAATGCCACGGGAACGGTGACGCTCGATCCGACGAATACGATCGCCACGTTCACAGTCACGCCGGGCACCGCGCTCGCGACGCTCACTCAATATACCGTCACGATCACCGGTGCAATGGGTCGTGCCGGCGGCATCTCGATCGCAGCCCCGTATTCATGGCAATTTACGACCGCGGCGACCACCGATGCCCGGCCGCAAGTAGTGACGACGGTCCCCGTCACGACAACTCCGGGACCGACGCCGGCGGTGCCGGGCAATTCGCCGATCAGCGTCGTCTTCAGCAAGAGCATGGCAGCGGCCACGATCAACGCGCAGAGCTTCACCCTGACCTGCACGGCCTGCACCGCCCCCACGGGCACCGTCAGTTATTCGGCCGCCACGAATACCGCTGTGTTTACCCCTGCCGCCGATTTGACGCCGGGGCAAACATATACGGCCACGATCACCACCGCCGCCACGGATTTGGACGGCATAGCACTTCAGGGCAATCAGGCGCCGGCGCCCGGTGCGAGCAACTATGTATGGACATTCACGGCGGCCGCGCCGGATTTGACGCGGCCCCAAGTCGTGTTGACGGACCCTCCCACGACCACTCCGGGCCCAACGCCGGGCGTGCCGAGCAATACGGCCATCATCGCGGTCTTTAGCAAGAGCATGGCGCCGGCAACGATCAATGCGCAGAGCTTCACCGTGACCTGCACGGCACCCTGTGTCTCTCCCGCCGGTACCGTCAGTTACTCGGTCGCGACGAAAACCGCGGTATTTACCCCGTCCGCCAATCTCGCAGTGGCAGACACGTATACGGCTACGATCACCACCGCGGCCACGGATCTCGTGGGTAATGCACTCGCGGCCAACTACGTATGGACATTCACCACCGTGGGCCCAACGGCGGCAGGACATGTGTCGGTGGCTTCCACCAATCCAGCCGCCAATTCCGCCACCGCGTGTCCGAACACCGGCATCAATGCGACCTTTACGGTGCCTTCCGGCTTGCGGATGAACCCCACCACGGTGAACGCAACAACCTTCACCGTGACCGGCCCGTTACCCGCGTCGACGCCGGTGACTGCGTCGTCGATAACGCTCGACACCGCCACCGGCACCATCGCAACCTTTACGCCGCAGAGTCCGCTCACCGCCGGTGTGACGTACACGGCCACGATCGAAGGCGGCGCCAACGGTGTCGCGGACCTCGCGGTTCCGCCGAACACCATGCTGGTGAACTACACCTGGAACTTCACGGTGACGACCTCGACCGCGACTTGCCCGGCAACCATCGCGTTGGGATCGGCCGCGCCGTTCGGCACTCTCGGGGGTTCGGCCGGCACCACCAATCAAGGTGTTTTGACCGTGATCAATGGCGACATCGGGACCACTGCCGTCTCCACCAAGGTGACCGGATTTCACGATACGGGCGTGGGCTGCACCTACACCGAAGTCCCGGGCGCCGACATCGGCACCGTCAACGGATTGATCTATACGGCGCCGCCGCCACCGACGGTGGCCTGCCCCAGCGAGGGCACTGCGGCGACCTTCGCGATTGCCTCGCAGGCAAGGGCCGACGCGCTGACCGCTTATAACGCCCTGGTGGCGGCGCCGGGGGGACCTGACCCCGGAGCGGGCAATCTCGCCACTCTCACGCTAGCCCCCGGCGATTACACCGCCGCGGCAGGCTCGTTCATGATCCAAGGCGGTAACCTCACCTTGGACGCCCAAGGCAATGCCAATGCGGTGTGGATATTCCAGATGGCGACCACGCTGACGGTGGGCGGCCCGGGCGCGGCGGCCCCTTCGAGCGTGATTCTCACCGGCGGCGCGCAGGCGAAAAACGTTTACTGGCAGGTCGGCAGCGCGGCGACGATCAACGCAGGCGGCGGCGGAACCATGGTGGGTACCATCATTTCTCAGGCGGGAGCTGCCTTCTCGACGGCGGGCAACGTCAACGTCGTCACCCTGAACGGCAGAGTGCTGTCCCTGAACGCCTCGGTCACGTTGGTGGACACGGTGATCAATGTACCCGCCCCCTAAGGCCCTTAAAATTTTCCGGGAGCAGCACATGAAAATCGCACGAGCCTTGGGAGCACTGGGTGTAGCGGTGTTCGCCGCGGCGATGAGTCCGGCGGCATTCGCGATCGATGCAGGCTGGTACACCGGCTTCAACGCCGGCCAGTCGAGAGCAAGCATCGCCGACGACAGAATCGCCGACGACTTGGCGGCCGAGGGCTTCGACACGACCTCGATCTACAATGCCGACAAGCACTTCGGATTCAAGGCGTTCGGCGGATACCAGGTCAATAAATACTTCGCTCTGGAGACCGGCTACTTCAACTTGGGGAGGTTCGGCTTCAACGCAGACACGCTGCCGCCGGGCTCGTTGACCGGCAACATCAAGATCCAGGGCGCGAATTTTGACGTGCTCGGAGAGATTCCCATCGGGGACAGTTTCGCTCTCTTTGCGCGCGGCGGTGTGAACTACGCCTGGACGAAGGACTCCTTCTACGGAACCGGACGGGTCACCGTGACCGACCCTTACCCACCGCGCCTGAGTCTTGCACACTACAAATTTGGAGTCGGCGCCGAGTACGATTTCGTTCCGTCGTTCGGCATGCGCGTCGAGGCCGAGCGTTACAGAATCAACGATGGCGTAGGGAATCAGGGGGACATCGATCTTTTTACTGCGGGACTCGTGATTCGATTTGGCCGCACGCCGGAGCCACCTCCCCCGCCGCCCCCTCCGCCTCCGCCGCCCGTGGTCGCGCCGCCGCCGCCCGAGCCGCCACCGCCACCGCCACCGCCGCCACCAGTTCGGCATCGGGTGAGTTTCTCCGCGGACTCGCTGTTTGATTTCGCGAAGGACATCGTGAAGCCCGCGGGCAAGCAAGCTCTCGATCAATTTGCCGCAGAGCTCAAAGGCTCTCACTTCGACGTCATCACAGTCACCGGGTACACGGATCGGATCGGTTCGCAAGACTACAATATGAAGCTGTCGACGCGACGCGCCGAAGCGGTGAAGTACTACTTAGTGCAATCCGGGGGCATCCCGGCAGACAAGATCACCGCTCGAGGCGCGGATGGGTCGGATCCGGTAACCAAGCCCGATGACTGCGTAGGTCCGCGATCGCCCAAGCTGATCGCTTGTCTGCAGCCGGATCGGCGGGTCGACGTTGAAGTCGTCGGCACCCGGATGGAAGCCGCGCCAAGTAATTGACGACTCGTTCAACGCGCCTGCGCTCGCGCTCCTGCGCGGGCGCGGGCGCAGGCGCGAAATGCCTCAGCCCCGACGCGCGGGAGGAATCGAGTAAGTGCCCACCGCGTGAGCCACCAATTCCTCGCTGCCTTCCGAGTACAAGCTCACTTCGCCGACGGCCAGTGACCTCCCGACCTTGAGAAGCTTGCAAACGCCGACGATGCTTCTGTCCGGCGACGGCTTTCGCAAGAAATTGATGGTGAGACCGGTGGTGACCGCCAGAGGAACGATGCCGATTTCTCCCAACAACGCGACGTACAGTGCCACATCGGCGACCGCCATCAGCAACGGCCCGGAAACGGTTCCACCAGGACGCAGCTCGTTGATGCCGACCTCATGCTTCACCGTGGCCGAGGCACCGCCCACCGCCTCAACGACGCACTTGCTCTGAGGAAATTCACGCCGCAGGAACTCGATGATTTCGGCTTTGCTTGACACGTCGTACCCCCTTGCATGTCTGGCATTATTGCAAATGGACAGCGGCAGCGCCTGAGGTTAGATTGATCGATCATAGCCGTTACCCGCAACCCCCAAATCGTAATCCTCCGTGATCGGATGTCCGCATGGCTGATCACGTTCGGATCCTATGTTTCGGCCGGATTTCTGAGCGCACTCTGGCTGTCTCGCGTCAGCACGCGGATTGAGGGAAGCATCTCCGCGGAGCTCGCCATACCGTGGATTGCACCCGGCCTCGGCGTCGTCCTTTTGTATCGATACGGCCGCGGCGTCTGGTCGGCGATCGCGGCAGGGTCGATCGTAATTTGGAGTTTCGTCTGGGGTTCGTACTTGCCCACCACGATCGCGCAGTCGCTCGGCGAAGCCTTGAGCATCGTGCTGATTGTGACCCTGCTGCGCCGCTGGGGATTCCATCCGACCCTCGATCGGTACAAGGACTCGCTCCTGCTGCTCGGAGTCCTCGCCGCGGGCCGTGCCGTGTCCTCCGCGATCGATGTCCTCGCCGATGTGGCCGGCGCCTGGTTCGTGACGAGTCCGCAGCTGATCGCCGGTTTTGCGGCGGCCGGTGTTGCACGCCACGGCAATAAGCTCGTCATCAACGCCGAGCTGCTGCGGTTCTCGGCACGCTGGTGGGCGAACACCGTGACCGGATCGCTGTTGGTGGTGCCGCTGCTCGCGCTGCGCTCCGGCGCGGCGCCGGCACGCCGCGCGGGCTATTACGCCGAACTCATGCTGCTCACGGCGGGCGTAGCACTTTGGATCACGACCGGACTGGTTCTGCCGCCTGCCGGAGTATGGCTCGCGCTGTTGTTGCCCGCCGCGCTCTCGCTGGTTGCCTGGGCCGCCATCCGCTTTGGCGTCGGCATCGCCATGGCAACGGTGCTCGTGGTCGCGCTGGACGCCTCCTACGGCTTCGGACTGCAAATCGGCACCTTCGCCGGACAGAACTCCCGCCAGAGTCTCGAGGCTGCGTGGGGCTTCATCGGCTTGCTGGTTGCGACCTCCCTGTTTCTGACCGCGCTCCTCTCGCAGCGCAGCCGCACGCTGCGAATCATCGCCGCTTCCGCGGAGCGCTACCGGCGCCTGTTCGTCGGCAGCCCGTATCCGATGTGGACGGAAAATCCGCTGTCGGGTCAAATCCTGCTCGCGAATCCCGCCGCGTTGCGCACCTACGGATACTCAGAGGACGCGTTCCTCGCAAGGAACGGCCGCGATCTCGCCGTCGATGCGCATCCGTCGGCGACCGCGGAATCGGACCACACGGTCGTGAGCATCGAGCAGCATCGCACGCGCGGCGGCGCCGAGATCGACGTTGAGATCTCGCGGTTGACCGCGGGCTTCGACGCCAGCGGGGTGCGCATCTGCTGCGCGGAGCTCCTCACGGAGCGCAATCAGCTGCGCCTCTCGGTGTTGCGCGCCGCCGATATCGAGCGCTTCCGGCTGGGCGACATCATCGAGAGCCAACTCATGCCGCTGCTCGCCGATCTGTCGCGCGCCGCCGGAAAGTTTGGTGATGCGCTCGAGCTCGGCGATCACGAGCAGGCCGTACTCGCCGCCATCAGCGCAGACGCTCAGGCGGCCGGGCAGATCTGTACCCGGCTGACGCGAGGCGCATCGCCGCTGCAGTGGGCGCACGGCGACCTCGCGGAAGCTCTGGTCCGACTGCCCGCGACGCTGCCCAAGCGCGGCCCGCAGCTGCGGGTAAACATTCGATCGGGCGCCGAACTCTCGTTATCGGTCGAACGCCGTGACCATATATATCGGCTCGCGGAGGAAGTCGTGCAAAGCGCAGCGTCCCGCTCGGGCGCCAAGCACATCCGAGTCACGCTGGACGTGTCGCCCGAGAACGTGCGCGTGACCATCGAGGACGATGGCGCGGTTGCCTCGGACGACCCGGCCGCTGAAATGTCGCTGCAGTCGATCACCGCGCGTGCCGTAGCGGCGGAGGGCCAATTGGAGATCGGCCGCAGCTGGTCCGGGGGCCGGTTGTTCAGCTTCGAATGCGCGCAGGAGCGGGACAGCGCGTCGAACCCGGCGCGCAGCTCATCCGCGCCGAGCGCCGTGCCGCGGCGGCCCGCCGCGAATCCTGCTCCGGACGCCGCCGAAGCAGCATCGCCCAGCCGCCGGCGCTGGTGGCTCAGCGCCGCCCTCGTCGCGCTCGGGCTTGCGATTGCGGGGCCGATGGAAAAGTATATGGCCACGGCCGATCCATCGAATGACTGGTACCGGTCCGTGTTGCCGCTGCCCTGGATCCCCATGGGTCTTGCGGTCGCCGCATTGCTGGTCGGCGGCGAGCGTGTCTGGCTGCTGCTGTTCACTGTGGTGCTCTCGCTCGATCTATGGGTCGCGCCCGGCGGTTGGCCCTTGCAGGTCGTGGATGCGGCGAGTGGAACGCTCGCCGCCGTCGCGACCGTGCGGTTGCTGCGGTTGCTGCGGTTTCGATTCGCCTGCGACCGGTTCCGCGATCTCGTCGCGCTCGGCGCCGCAGCCGCGCTCGGTCAAGCTGGCTACGTGGTGCTTCTACCGCTGGGCATTCTGCTCGTCGGCGTGCTCATGCCGAGCGCGCTGACCCCCGAACTCTCCGCCATCGTCGGCGGATTCAACGCGCCCTATGGTGCCTTTCACGTTCTGGCACAGGGGATGATTCGCTGGTGGGTCGCGGGCGCGACGGGCACGATGCTGGCGGTCCCGGCCGTTGTTTCATGGACGCTGCCGGCCTTGAGACGCGTCCGCGAACACCTCTTTGAATTGCTCTGCTGGACTCTGGCGCTGCTCGCCATGCTCATGAGCTTATTCTCCTATGTGGAGGCCGATTGGCGGCTGCCGATCCTCGCGGGTTGCATCGCGGTCGCTGCCTGGGGCGCGGTGCGATTCGGTCCCGCCGTGGCGTGGGCCGCCACGCTGTTCATCGCGTTGTCGGCCTCAGCCAGCTTTACGCTGCACTTGGGCGCGCTGGCCGCCGACAGGATCGATGAGGGCATCACCGCGCTGTGGGAATTCGTCGTTCTGGTGGCGGCCGCGGCGGCGGTGCTGACGACGCTGCTCGCCGAGAGCGAGAACACCGAGCGCCGGCTTCAGCATTTGAATCAGCGTTACCGTACGCTCTTCGACGCAGTGCCCCATCCGCTGTTTGCCGTATCGCAAGCGTCGGGGCAGATTCGTCTCGCGAATAATAAGGCGCGCGAATGCTACGGCTACAGCGCGGGCGAATTCGAGACGATGTCGCTGACCAGCCTCGAGGTCGATGACGGCGGCGGCGATCGCATGCAGGAACTCGCCGAGCCGTCGACCACGACGCGGCGCCACCTCAAGAAATCCGGAGAAATACTCGACGTTGAGCTTGCGCTGACACCGATCGAACTCGACGACGGTCCGGGAGCACTGTGCTTCTCGATCAATGTCACTGAGCGCAACCGCCTGCGCACCCAGATGATCGAGTTAGCCGACCGAGAGCGGCGTCGGCTGGCGCTCGCGGTTCACGACGGACTCGGGCAGATACTCACCGGACTGCTCCTCGGCATCCAGCCCCTGCTGCGTTCGGCTGAAAAGCACAGGCCGATCGATGCGGCCGCAATTGACTTCGTCTCCGGCGCTGCGCGCGAGGCGCTTGCCGCGTGCGCGCGAATCCTTCGCGGCATCTCTCCGCTGCAGGAAACCGGCGGTGATTTGCTCGCCGCGCTGCGGCGCCTCCCGGACCATCTACCGCCCGGCACGCGCGATCAGTTGACGGTCTCCGTCACGGCGAGCAGCGCGGTGACATTGCCGGTGGAGTTGCGCGAGCATCTGTACCAGATCGCGCGCGAGGCAACGAACAATTCGATCAAGCACGCGAATGCGAGCCGCATCTCGGTCGCATTATCGGTCACAGCGGCCGAAATCGAGTTGGTCGTGGAGGATGACGGCATTGGTTTCGAGCCGACCGGCCGCAACGCGGGGCTCGGACTCGATTCGCTGCGCCTGCGCGCCGCGGCGCTCAACGGCAGACTGCGCATCGCGCGCAAGGGGTCAAGCGGCATGATCGTCCACTGCCGCTGCGCACAACCGCAACCTGCGCCGACGCACGCCGCGGCCGGCGCCTTGCGCGCGTAGGGCTCCGCCCGCAACGGCGCGCTGGCTGACGTTCAGGGAATACCCGACGATGGCTTCGTCCGTAAGCATCCGATAGTTATCGGCGCTCTTCCCGGCCAATTGAGAAGCCGAGCCCGCTGCATCGAGGCGGGAATGGATGATTTGCTCGCGAAGCCGCTCGTATCCGCAGCCCTCGATGCGACGCTGGAGCGATGGCTGCCGGCTGCGCTGCACGAACCTCCCACCACCCGCGAGACAGCGAGTTAACCGGCCGGCCTGTCAACCATCGCTGCCATGCGGCGTTGTCGCTACATGGCAAGCAAAATCGGTTTCAATCTACTGCTCGGCGTTTGCGTGCCGACGCTGTGCGTCGCCATGCTGAGCGCTTTAGCCGGGTGCGGCGGCGGACACGGCGGTTATGGTAATCCCTACTACGGCGGTCCTCCGCCGCAGCTTACGAGCTACGCCGGCACCACCGGCGTCTTCGCGGCCTGGGCCAACCCGGCCAGCGGCGTATTCTCGGCGGCCTCCATGGGCAGCTTCGCCGGCAAGAGACAAGTGCTGCATGGCTCGATCGATTATTTGACCGGGGCGAGCCTGGGTCAGCCGGCCGGGATGGAAATCTATAAAGGCAGCGATGGTCACATCTACGCGCTCGACCTCACCACGATCGGCGCGCCGGACCCGCAACAAGTTTCGGCCGAATCGGCCGCGACCGTCGATGACGCGTGCAGTTTCACGGGGACCACCGCGTTTGCGGGCGCCGATTACGGCTACGCCGGCGTCTATTTTGCGGCCGATTTACACACCACCACCAATTCTTCTTATTTCTACCGCTTGCCGGGTCCGGACGGCGTTTGCGGCACGCCGGACGATATCATCCACATGGTAAAAACCGGGATGGCGCTTAACGCGGCACCGCTCACCGCGGCGTCGATGCCGGTGGCGACGGTGCACACTGTTGAGGGCGGCATCTTGGGATTTGTCGCCATTTCGGGCGCCGAGCTCGTGCTGGTGGACAGCAATTTCGCGAATCCCGTGGTGCTCGGCACGTTCGGAGCGCCCATCGGAGTCGCCGTGGCGCTGCCCGTCGGCACGACGCAAGGTTATCCCACCGGTCAATTGTTCGTCGTCGATGGGAACATCGTCTACGTGAATTACACCGCGCACACGACCTCGGCCGCGCTGTTCGCGATTCCCAACTGGACGCCCGCGAATGCGGCGGCGGCATTCGCGGCGTCGCCGACGACTCTCTATTTCTCGATCAACATGCCGGCGACGCCCACGCAGGCTGCCGCCGCGAGTCTTTACGCCATGCCCGCCGATGGTTCAGCCGCGCCGCTGGCCGTCGACAGCGAAGCGGGCAGCATCGCCGAATTGGAATTCCCGGTTCAATCCAACGATTTGATCTTCAGCGTGAGAAATCCCGCCTATGTGATTCGCGCTCTGCCGGCGGCCGGGGGCGTGGCGCTCACACTCATGAGCAGTACCGATAACGACGGCACGTTCACCGCCACCGCCGGCAGCGTCTACTACAGCACGTGGGTGGGCACTACCGATTCGGCCACAGAGACCGTCACCCGCAGCGGCACCCAATCGGGCATCGTCGGAGTCAACGGCAGCGTGGTCTTGGCGCCGGTCGCGGATTCGACCTTCGTGAGCGGCGGCGAACAGCTGCCCTGGCCCGATGACACGACAACGACGCAAACCGCGTATAAGACGATGTTTCAGGTGACCAACCTATCACCGGTCACGGTCACCAATCCGAGCAGCGGCGTTCAGTATGTCGACGACGGCGTCAGCGGCGGCACGCTGGTCGCCATTGACGCCGCCTCGAATCAGGTCGGGGCGGTGATCGGCAGGCTTCCGGTGGGGACCGCGGCCTTTCTCAGCGGCACGTTCCGCGGCTACGGCGATACCGGCTTCCTCGAGGCGACCACGGCGATCTCGACGCAGGATCCCGCCACGCGTGATCTGTATCTGCTGAACTCGCAGAGCGCCTACAGTTTGACGCGCGTGACCGGTAATCTCTAGGAGCCTGTCTGCGGGTTCCTAGCCATCGAGCTCGGCATAGTGCCGGAAGATACCCTCGTTATTGAACGGGATTCTGCGCGGGGATGCGAGATACGCCGCGATCTTGGGGCGTCCCTGCACGCCTTCGTGCAGCGCGAACAGCCGCCGATAGCGGCGTGCCGACTTGGCCATCGCGCGCGGGAACGCGTAGCTTAAGCCCGCGATGATCTGGAACATCGATAGATCCGCATACGTCGGCCGCGCGCCGAGCAAATAGCGCGCTCCACGCGGATGGTGCGCGAGCAGGCCTTCGAAGTAGCCCAAGAACTTGGGCAAGCGGCTCTTCAAGAAATCCGCGGAACGGCGGCGGGCCTCCTTTTTCTGCTCTTCGAAGTACAGATTTCCCGACACCGGATGATGCGTGTCGTGGATCTCGACCAGGAAATCCGCGAGCGTGAGCTGCAGCTGGTGCGTCCACAGCCGTCCGCCCTCATCCTTCGGCGCAAGACCGTGGCGCGCCCCCAGAAACTGCAAAATATTGGCCGTCTGTCCGATGAGAAGATGCCCCGCCTTCAAGAACGGCGGCGCGAACGGCGGGCGCTCGATCTTGCCGCCCTCCAAGAAGCGCATGAGCGCGGGTACTCCGCCGCCCCGCCGAGGCTCGCGCGCGACATCCCGGTAATGCGCACCGGCTTCCTCCAACGCTAATCGCACAAACTCGCCGCGGCCTTGAATCGTCGGCCAGTAATAAAGTTCGTAAATCATGTCCCGCCCCCGTCGCGCGTTGCAATTGCGCGGGTTCGAGTTTGGCAGCGGTGCGGCGGCAAATCCATTGGCGGTTATGTGCGAGAATCTGCGCGCTATGAACTTCGCAATGCATTGGAGCCTTGATCCTTCGGTCGCCTATCTCAATCACGGATCGTTCGGCGCCTGCCCCTTCGCGGTGCTCGCATTTCAAGCGGCGCTGCGCCTTGAGATGGAGCGCGAGCCGGTCGATTTCATGTCGGCCGCGCTGCCCGCCCGCCTGAACGCCGCGCGCGAGGCGCTGGCGGCTTTTCTCGGAGCAGACCCGTTGGATCTGGTGTTCGTGCCGAACGCAACGACCGGCGTGAACGCGGTGCTGCATTCGCTATCTTTTGGGCCGGATGATGAGCTCTTGGTCACGAGCCACACCTACGCCGCTTGCCGCAAGGCGATCGAGTTCGTGGCGGCGCGATCGCGAGCCCGCGTCACGGTGGCAAAGCTGCCGTTCCCGTGCCGCGATGCAGAGGAGATCCTCGCGGCGGTGCTCGAGTGCGTGACGCCGCGTACGCGCCTCGCGCTCATTGACCATGTGACGAGCCCGACGGCCCTGATTCTGCCGCTCAAGCGCCTGGTCGGCGAACTCCAAGCACGCGGCGTCGATACGCTGGTGGACGGGGCGCACGCCCCGGGTATGGTTCCCCTGGCACTGACGGAGCTCGGCGCGGCCTATTACACGGGCAACGCCCACAAGTGGTTATGTGCCCCCAAAGGCGCCGCGTTCCTGCACGCGCGCCGCGACCGTCAGGCAGGGCTGCATCCGCACGTCATCAGCCATGGCTACAACGCCGGTTTTCACGCCGAATTCGACTGGACCGGGACCGTCGATCCGACACCGTGGTTATGCATTCCCGAGTCGCTGCGTTTCGTGGGCAGGTTGTTGCCCGGCGGCTGGCCGGACGTGATCGCCGCCAATCATGCACTCGCCCTGCGGGCCCGCGCGCTCTTGCTGCACTCCTTGCGGGTCGAAATTCCCTGCCCCGAATCGATGATTGGCTCCATGGCGGCGATACCGCTGCCGCCCGCGCCCGCGGACTCACCGGCCGGCCGCCTCGACATGAAAGGTCTGCACGACTGGTTCCGCGAGCGAGGCATCGAGGCCTGGTTCCATCCGAATCCCGTGCCGCTGCTGCGAATCTCCGCGCAGCTCTATAACAGCCTGGATCAATTCAAGCAGCTTGCGGGCCTGCTCGAGGAGGCCCTGCGTGGCAGTTGACCAGCCCCGGAAGGCCATTCAGGCACGGCTCGGAACCTTTGACACGGCGATGGTGGTATTCAGCCTGGTGGTGGGCATCGGCATCTTCCGCACGCCCGCGATCGTCGCGGCCGCGGCCGGCAGCGAAATTTTGTTCTACACCGCGTGGATCGCGGGCGGCCTCATCAGCTTGATCGTCTCACGGTGATGGTGCTCTACCTGCTGCTCAATGTCGCCTACCAGCGCGTGCTGGGTATCGGCGGCATCGCGGCTTCGAAGCTCGTGGCCGCGGCGCTGTCGCGCGCAACTTTCGGCCCCGCCGGCGAAGCGCTGATTTCGGTCGCCGTATTTTTGTCCGCCGCCGGCTTCGTGAATGCGACGATCCTGCAGATGCCGCGCAGCTTCTACGCGATGGCGCAGGACGGCGTGCTGCCGAAGGCGTTCCTGCGGATCAATCCGCGCACCCAAGTGCAGGAGGTGGGTCTCTGGTTCTTCGGTCTCACCATGCTGCTGCCCGCGTTCGTGCTCGGCTCGTTCGAGAAACTGTTGGATTACGTGATCTTCACCGATGCGCTGACGCTCGCGGTGGTCGCCTCGACGCTGTTCGTACTGCGACGCCGCCGCACCGGCGACGGCGGATTTTTAATGCGGGGATATCCGCTGCTGCCGGCTTTCTATATCCTCTGCCTACTCGGCGCCGCCGCGCGCGTCTTTTCCTTGGAGCCGCGCCTCGCGCTCGCGGGTATCGCGATTCTGCTCACCGGCTGGCCGCTGTTTCGGCTCGGACGCAGGCTGTTCGGCACGTTAACATAATGGTTTCCGGCATGCGAACCACATCACTACGCAAATGAAATTCATATCGAGTGCGTATCACTTCTCATAAATTCCAGCGGACATAATTATATTTCTCTGCCGGAAGCGACGACTGGGTCACATCAATTTAGCGAAAGCTATAGCGAGTGGAGATCGACGCCGCGCAGCCGGCGGTGTTGTAGCCGTTGGCGAGCTCGTAATGCCGGTTGAGCGCGTTGTCGAGGCGCGCGGCCACGAACCACTCCGGCGTCAAATTGAATTTGCCGCGGATGGCGGCGAGCAGATAACCCCCGTCCTGCACCGGTGCGCCGCTCACCACGTCGATGTCGGGCCGCGGACCCGCGAGCAGCATGTCCACACCGAGTTCACCGCGGCCGATCGAGCGCGCGCCGCTGAGCGTGAAGCTGTGCTTGGAGCGGCGCAGAAGCTGCGTGTCGCTGACCAGGTCGCGGGGATCCTGGAGGCTTCCTTCAGCGCGCACCGACCAGGGGTCCGCATGCAGCTCCCAGCTCGCCTCCAGTCCCCGGATCCGCGCGCGGTCGACATTCTGGTTCTCGCCGCCGTAAAGGAGATTGGTGGGATCATTGACGAACACGATCAGGTCATTGATCGTGTCCTGAAATGCGGCGAACGTAATTTCCTGGTGAGCGTCGATTCGAGACTTGATACCGACTTCGAAATTGCGCGAGCTCTCGGGTAGAAGATCCGGAGTGCCGCCGAAACCGAAGCGGTCGGTCGCGGAAGGCGCCCGAAATGCCGTGCCCGCCGAAACCGTGAACAGCGTATCGGCCGTCAGCGCATATCCGTACTCGGCGTTCCACGTCTGGTGATCGCCGAATTCCGGGTAATGCGCAACGCCGGTCGCGAGCAGCAGGCGGTTCCTGCCGGCCTCGAGCTGATCCTGTACATAGTAGGTCTGCGCGTGGGTGTCGATGGAGTAGCCGGTTCCATAGCTTAAGGAATTGGTTTGTTCGTTGTAAACGATCGCGCCGAAAGTGACGAGCTGGTTGAGCGCAGAGCCCGCGATCTTGACGTCGTTCTGAATATCGATCGTGTCGCGCGAGGTGTAATCAAAGTCGCCTGCGCTGGTGAGCGCGTAGGGATCGTCTTGCTCCTGGCGCAGGTCATCGACGACCCGGCTCAAGGTCACCCGCGCGTGCCAAATGGCGGTCAGCTCGCCGCTGGCATGCACCGCGAATAAGCTGTTGGAGAAATCCTCACTTAATGGCATGAACGATTGGAACGCCGTGAAGTCGGCGTTATAGACGGCGTTGGCGTACTGCGTCGCGCCTGTCGCCTGGTAGTAGCGCGCGCCAAGCTCCATCTCGCCGACGTGAGTCGTGACGGCGGCGGTGCCCGATAAATTTTTATAGCCGCTGTCGAGCGTGTCGGCGGCATAGGTCGGGAAGCCGGCGCTTTGCTGACCGGTGAGCGCGGCCTGCACGCTGGTTGCGCCGGCCGTGTAGTTGCCGTCGACGGCGAACTCACCCGTTCCGTAGCGCCCATAATCGAGCATCACATCGGCGCCGGATGGCGCGTCGGCGCGCGTGATCAGATTGACGACTCCGCCAATGGCATCGGTGCCGTAAATCGCCGAGCGCGGGCCTTTGACGATCTCGATGCGATCGAACAGCTCCGGCGAGATGTTCATCAGCGGCGCAAGGGCCTGCGTGCCTGAGTTGATGCGCACGCCGTCGATCATGACGATTGACTGGTCGCTGTTGGCGCCGCGTATGAATAGCGACAGCGGCTGGCCGGGACCTCCCGTTCGGTCGATGTCGATCCCGGCATGAAAGCGCAGCAGGTCGCCGATGTCGACCGCGAGCGAGTCCTCGAGCGCCTGCCGATCGATGACGAGCACCGGTTCCAAGGATTTGTCGGCCCGCTCCGGAACGCGTGTCGCGGTCACGATGATTTCGTTGAGCGCCGCGTCCGGATCGGCAGGGGCCTCCGCACGCGCAGCGGCAACGCAAAGAAATACAACGACACAGGCCGCAAACGCGCCCACTCGGATATCCATGATCATCGGCAAATCTCCACGCCACGCGCGCCCGCATGTCATGCAAGGACCCAATGGCCGCAGCTGGAAGATGGGGGGCGCTCGCCAGTGCGGAACAGCACGGGCGCCGCCCGGCGCCCTCCGCACCGCGGTTCGTCGCCAGGCCGGTCTCCGGGCTTACGAGCTGCCATGCTTGAAGCTGGCGGGCACCATCACCTTCCCAAGCCCGAAGGCCCAGTGGTTGCCGCTTGAGTTTCAGCGGCTGACAGTGTTACGGCTCGATCACCGTTGCGGGGGCAGCGTGGGAATTGCGCTTTGCGGCGCGTGTCCTCACTTCCCGTTTAATCGGATTGCAATGCAATCCAGCACCTGACGCCGCGCATGTTGCAAGCGCGTACCCGCGCTGTCAAGCGGCAGCGGCAGCAGCGGCGTTGACCGTAACACCGATCGCGGGCAGACTTGAGGCGCGTTCAGGAGTCCGTTGGCCTTTGGCCGGCGGGTGAAACGGGAAGCCGGTGAAGACCGCGAAGGTCAATGCCGGCGCTGCCCCCGCAACGGTAAGTGAATAAGGCGAGTCATCGTGCCACTGCGCATGGGCGTGGGAAGGCGACTCGGCCGGGATACCCCCGCTCACGAGCCCGTATACCGACCTGCGACGCGGCGACACCGCCAACGATACGCGGCAAGCGCACGGCGGGTGCGCGGAGAGTAGAAAAATGTTTCGTCAGATGGAGGCGGCTCCCGGCGCACCGCCGCTGCGCGTACTCGGCGGCGCGGCCGCCGTCGTGCTCGGCCTCGCCCTGATTTCGGGCGGACCTGCCGCGTCGGCATCCGGTCTCACATTGCACGACGATCTGCAGCGCGAAGTGGCATTTGCGCGCTATCCGCAGCGAATCGTCAGTCTTCTGCCCTCTCTCACCGAAACGGTGTGCGCGCTCGGGGCATGCGACCGGCTGGTCGCGACTGACCGCTACTCCAACTGGCCGGCGCAAGTGACGGCGCTGCCGAAGACCGGGGGACTCGACGATGCAGAGGTCGAAGCCATCATCGGCTTGAAGCCCGATTTGGTCCTTATCAGCCACTCGCAGCGAATCACGGAGCGGCTGAGCGAACTTGGCGTGGCATCGTTTGCCCTGAATACCGAGAGCTATGCCTCGATCGGCCATACCGTGACCACCGTAGGCGAGATCCTCGGATTATCGAGCCGCGCTGCCGTGCTCAACCGCCAAATCAGCGCGGCCGTGGACGGGCTCAGCGCCGAGGCGCTGGCACGGCGGCACGGCGCAGGACCCAAGGTGTACTTCGAAGTGGACCACGCACCCTATGCCGCCGGCGCTGCGTCATTCATCGGCGAGCTGTTGACGCGGTTGGGGGCGCGCAACATTGTCCCCGAGGACTTGGGTCCCTTTCCCAAACTGAATCCGGAGTATGTGGTGCGCGAGAACCCCGATGTCATCATTGTAGCGCCCGCGGACGCGCCGCATTTGGCGGACCGTCCCGGATGGGATCGGATTCGCGCCGTCAAGGAACAGCGCCTTTGTTATTTTTCACCGGCGGCACGCGATACCATCGAGCGGCCCGGTCCGCGGGTCGCCGAAGGCATGCGGGCGCTCTTCGACTGTCTCGCGCGGGTAGCCCCTTGAGTGCGCCGCGCCCCGGAGTGATGGAACTCGGCACCGGGCACCACGAATCGGACGCATCGGCTCGTCTCGGCTGGTGGCTGATCTCTTGTCTCGCGATCACGGTACTCCTCACTCTCGGCAGCCTGCTCATCGGGACCTCGAGCATCGAGACCTCCCTCGGCTGGTTGCTGTCGCCCGACGCGCAATCCTCGGTGGTCCTCTGGCAGATTCGACTGCCGCGCTCCGTGGGAGCCTGGTTCGCCGGCGCCTTGTTGGGTCTTGCGGGTGCGATCGCACAGGGCGTGTTCCGCAATCCGCTGGCCGAACCCTATTTGCTGGGCACCGCTTCGGGCGCCGCGCTCGGAGTCACGATCAGCCTGATCGCCGCGGATGCCTCCATGACCGGGCTCGCCTGGGCCAGCAGGCTCGGCGTGACCGGCGCGGCCTTTATCGGCGCGTGCGGCGCCACGTTGTTGACGATCAGCCTGTCACGCGGTGTTTTGCAAACCGCCGGGCTGCTGCTCGCGGGCGTGGTGGTCGCGTTCTTACTGGGCGCCCTGACTCAACTCTTGTTGCTCGCCAAACCTGAGATCTGGCGCTCGATGCAGACCTTTCTATTCGGCAGCACCGGTTTCATCAGCTGGTCGTCCGCGAGCTTGCTGGGTGCCGTCTTCTGCCTATGCGTCGTGCCGGCGATCCTGTTGTCGCGGGGCTTGGACGCGCTCACGCTCGGCGAGGACACGGCGCAGTCGCTGGGTTTGTCGCTGCCGATGCTGCGCTTGACGCTGCTCGGCGTGGTATCGCTCGCCACCGCGACCGCCGTGGGTCAAGTCGGCGTGGTCGGCTTCGTCGGCCTGGTCGCGCCGCACCTGGTGCGCGAGACGCTGTCGGTCAACCATCGGCAGCTTCTGATCGGAGCGCCGCTGTGCGGCGGCGCGCTGTTGCAGGCGGCGGATCTCGCCAGCCGCTGGGTGATCCGGCCGGCGGAACTTCCGGTGGGCGCCGTCACCGCCTGCGTCGGCGGCACGTACCTGGTATTGCTGTTGTGGCGTCGCAGCCGCGATGGGTGACGCAGAGCCGTACATCGAACCGACGCCGGCTCTCGCGTGCCGCGACCTCGCCGTCGGCTACGGCACGCGCATCGTGCTCGAGGGAATATCCTTGGACATCTGGCAGGGACGCTGGACCGCAGTCGTCGGCCCGAACGGCTGCGGCAAATCAACGCTGCTGCGGGCACTTGCGGGCCTGGCGTCGCCGCGCGCCGGAACGATTTCTCTGCAGGGGCGAAGGCTTAGCGCCTGGTCGCGGCGCGAGCGCGCTCGGCGCCTCGGTTGGCTCGCACAGACATCCGCGGCGACGGACCTCACCGCGACCGAGGTGGTCGCACTCGGCCGCTTCGCGCACAGCGGCTGGCTGGCGCACCGGCAGGCCGACGATGACGCGGCGATGCACCGTGCGATGCTGGCGACGGGTTCGCTCGCATGGGCGGAGCGGCGGCTCTCGACTCTCTCGGGCGGCGAACGGCAGCGCGTGCATCTGGCCCGCGTGTTGGCGGTGGAAGCGCCGGTACTGCTGCTCGACGAGCCCACCACCCATCTCGACCCGCCGCATCAAGAAGACGTGGCGCGGCTGCTGCGCGAACAGGCGCACCGCCGCGGCGTCAGCGTGGTGAGCGCCATTCACGACCTGTCGCTCGCGCTCACGGCCGACCGCCTCATCGTGCTGGGGCATCGCGGCGTCATCGGCCATGGCACCGTTCGCGACGCGCTGGCCGGGGACTGGTTGTCGGCGGCTTTTGAAACGCCCGTGCATGTCGTCGATCACCAGGGTGTGCATCTGTGGCGGCCGGCGCTGGAGCCGCTCGGCCGTGACTGAAGCGGCGCTGCGAAGATTGCCGCCATGACGGCGCGCGCGGTCATGGTGTGCGGAACAACCAGCGGCGCCGGCAAGAGCTTCCTCGCGACCGCGCTCGCTCGCTGGTACGCGCGGCAGGGATTCAAGGTTGCGCCGTTCAAGGCGCAGAACATGAGCAACAACGCCCGCGTCGCCGCCGATGGTGAAATGGGCAGCGCCCAATATTTTCAGGCGCTCGCGGCCCGCTGCATTCCGCACGTGCGCATGAATCCCGTCCTGCTCAAACCCGAAAAAGATACGCAGAGCCAGGTCATCCTGCTCGGGCAGCGGCGCGACGATCTGACCGGCATGGAATGGCGCGCACGCGCGGAATATCTCTGGCCGACGGTTCGCTCCTGCCTCGATGAGCTTCTCGCGAGCCACGAGGTGGTGATCATCGAGGGCGCGGGGTCGCCGGCGGAAATCAACCTGCAGTCGACCGACATCGTCAATATGCGCGTGGCCGAAGCGGCGGCGGCCGCCACGCTGATCATCAGCGACATTGATCGCGGCGGCGCCTTCGCGCACCTCTTCGGCACTTTTCAGCTGCTGCCCGCGGAGCATCGCGCCCTGATACGCGGCTTCGTTCTCAACAAATTCCGCGGCGACGCCCGGCTTCTGGCGCCGGCGCCCGACATGCTGCAGACATTGACGGGAATTCCCACGCTCGCCGTACTGCCGCTGTGGCGCGGGCACGGGTTGCCGGAAGAGGACGGCGTGTTCGACGCCCGTCCATCGGGTTCGGGCTTGTCGGTTGCCATCGTCGCATACCCCTATATCAGCAATCTGGATGAATTCGCCCCCTTGTCGCAAGTCCCGGGCCTGTCGCTTTGCTGGGCGAGACAATCAGCCGCAATTGCGGCAGCCGACCTCTTGATACTCCCCGGATCGAAACACGTGGCCGCCGATCTTGCGTGGCTGCGGCAGCATGGACTCGATGCCGCGATCGCCGCGCATCTCGCCGCGGACAAGCCGACGCTCGCGATCTGCGGTGGTTTGCAAATGCTCGGCGGTGAAATCAAGGATCCCCACGGCGTTGAGGCCGAAGCGCAGGGGCTTGGCTTGCTGCCGTACCGGACGGAGTTTCAGCGGCAGAAGCGCTATCGGCACTCCGCTCATACGCTGGCGCCGCTGTCGGGATTCTGGGCGCCCTTGAGCGGAATTGATTTCGATGGCTATGAAATTCGCCACGGACGGTCGGTGCCGTCGGCGCTCGATTCCTCGGCAAGCCTGCACCGCGTGCTTGGCGATGATTGCGGCTGGCAGCACGGCGAGACGCTCGCGCTGTATCCGCACGGTCTTTTCGAAAGTCCGGTGGTGATGCGGGCGCTGTTCGGCCGCAACACCCGAACTCTGGATGACACCCTGAATGGTCTGGCCGACTTCGTCGACGCCCACTTTGCGCCCGGAATCCTGCGGTCGTTCGTCGCTTCATGACAAGTCCATGACGCAAATTGATCAGCCGCTGGTGGCGACTGTGACCATACTGGAAGGTCTGATCTTCGGGGAGTGCGACCAATGGATGAGCAACACACGCCAACCAGCCCGGCGCGCCGGCCCAGCGGCCGCGACGCAAAGCGGGCTTCGCGGGCCGCTCGCGCCGCCTCATCGATCCCCTACATCACCCGCAAGATTCCCTACTACGAGATTCTCTCCGAAGAAGGGCTGACGCTGCTCGAGCACAATGCCGATACCATTCTCGAGGAAATCGGCATCGATTTTCGCGACGACCCCGAGGCGATCGAGATTTGGAAAGCCGCCGGAGCCGACGTCAAGGGCGAGCGCGTGCACTTTGCCCGAGGCATGTGCCGCTCGCTGGTGCAGCGCACTGCGCCGCGTGAATTCATCCAGCATGCGCGAAATCCCGCGCGCAATGTCCTCATCGGCGGCAAGAACACCGTGTTCGCTCCGGCTTACGGTTCGCCGTTCGTGCGCAATCTTGACGAAGGGCGCCGCTACGCGCGCATCGAGGACTTCCGAAATTTCGTGAAGCTCGCGTATCTTGCGACCTCGCTGCATCATTCGGGCGGCACGATTTGCGAACCGGTCGACCTGCCGGTCAATAAACGGCATCTCGACATGGTGTACAGCCATCTGAAATACAGTGACAAGGCTTTCATGGGATCCGTGACCGCGCCGGAGCGCGCCGCGGACTCCGTCGCGATGGCGAACATCGTATTCGGCGCGGAGTTGACCGATCCTGCGACCGGCCGGCCGAAGACCACGATCATCAATCTGATCAACGTCAATTCGCCGATGACCTACGACTCGACCATGCTCGGCGCCGCCAAGGTTTACGCCCGGGCCAACCAGGCGCTGATCATCACTCCCTTCATTCTCGCCGGCGCCATGTCGCCGGTCACGGTCGCGGGCACCGTCGCGCAGACTCTGGCCGAAGCGCTGGCAGGGCTTGCGTTCGTGCAATTGGTCAATCCGGGCGCACCGGTCGTGCTCGGCAGTTTCGCCTCCTCGATTTCCATGCAGTCGGGCGCGCCGACGTTCGGCACCCCGGAACCGGCTCTGGTGCTCTACTCCATGGCCGCGCTGGCGCGGCGTCTCGGAATACCGTTTCGCTCCGGCGGCAGTCTCTGCGCCTCGAAGATTCCGGATGCCCAGGCGGCCTTCGAATCCGCCAATACCCTGGTGCCGACCTGCCTCGCGGGGGTCAATTTCGTCTTGCACACCGCCGGCTGGCTCGAGGGCGGTCTTGCCATGGGTTACGAAAAATTCGTGATGGACGCGGACCAGGCGGGCATGATGCACACGCTGCTGGCGGGAGTGGATTTATCGCCCAACGGCCAGGCGCTCGACGCGATGCGCGAAGTGGGCCCCGGCAAGCACTTCCTCGGCTGCGCGCACACCCAGGCCAATTTCGAGAATGCCTTCTATCGCTCGCCTCTCGCCGACAACAACAGCTACGAGCAATGGGAGGCCGAGGGCGCGGTCGACATGGCGAAGCGCGCGAACGCTCTCTGGAAAAAGCAGCTCGCGGAGTATGTGCCGCCGCCGATGGACCCCGCGATCGACGAAGCGCTGCTCGAGTACATGGCGAAGCGCAAGGCCGCATTTCCCGACTCGAACGTCTGAGGCGCCGGGGGAGCTTCCGCGATGAATCTCGGACGTTTTCCCCGCCTGCGCTTTGCTCACCTACCGACGCCGCTCGAGCATCTCGCTAACCTCACCCGCGCTCTCAACGGGCCGGAGATCTGGATCAAGCGCGACGACTGCACCGGCATGTCCAGCGGCGGAAACAAGACGCGCAAGTTGGAGTTCCTGCTCGCCGACGCGCGCGCTCAAAACGCCGACATCGTCCTCACCCAGGGCGCGACGCAGTCCAATCACGCGCGCCAGACCGCGGCCTGCGCGGCCAAAATGGGCATCGCATGCCGGCTTCTGCTCGAGGATCGGACCGGCAAGAAGGACCACGATTACACCGCAAGCGGCAATGTGTTTCTCGATCACCTGCATGGCGCCGACGTCGAACATTGCGTGGCGAATCCGAACATGAACGCGGAACTCGCCAAGATCGCGCAGCGGCTGCGCGGCGAAGGCCGCAGACCCTATCTGATTCCGGGCGGAGGCTCGAATCCCATCGGCGCCTTAGGATACGTCAACGCGGCGCTCGAACTCGTCATCCAAGCCAACGACTTGGGTCTCTCCATCGATCATGTGGTGCATGCGACCGGGAGCGCGGGCACTCAGGCGGGATTGATCACCGGATTGGCGGGCATCCGCTCCGGCGTACCCTTGCTCGGCATCGGCGTGCGCGCGCCGCGTGACAAACAGGAAGAAAACGTCTTCAGGCTGGCCTCGGCAACCGCCGAACTGTGCGGCTGCGCGGGCGCGGTCGCACGCGAACAGGTGGTCGCCAACTGCGATTACGTCGGAGCGGGCTACGGATTTTCAACCCCTGGATCGATCGCTGCGATCCAAAAGCTGGCGCGGCTCGAAGGAATTCTGCTCGACCCTGTGTATTCGGGCAAGGCCATGGCGGGATTGATCGACCTGATCGGCAAGGGCTTCTTTAAAAAAGGTCAAAATATCGTTTTCATCCACACCGGCGGCAGCGCCGGACTGTTCGGGTATATCAATGACTTTGGCTGAGCCGCCGGCGCATCGCGTCGTCGGCATCATCGGCGGCATGGGGCCGGAAGCGACGGTGGAGCTGATGCGCCGCGTGATCGCGCGCACGGCAGCGGACGGCGATGAGGATCACATCCATGTGATCATCGAAAGCAATCCGAAAATTCCTTCGCGCATGGCGCATCTCATCGAACGCACCGGCAGGGATCCGACTCCGGAACTGATCCGCATCGCGCGCAATTTAGAGCGCGCCGGCGCCGACGTGCTGGCAATGCCCTGCAATACCGCACATGGCTACTTGCCGGCGATTCAGGCCGCCGTTTCAATCCCGATGCTCGATATGGTAGAGCTCACCGTCGCGCGGCTGGCGAGCCTGCGCCCCCGTGCCCGGGTCGGCCTGCTCGCCTCCTCGGCGCTGATCATGGCGGGCGTGTATGCAAGAGCGCTCGCGGCTCGCGGGCTCGAGCCGGTGTTGCCGCAGCGCCAGGAAGACCTGATGGATCTGATCAAGGGCGTCAAACGCGGCGCGGCCGGCACGGAGGCCGGCCGGAAGCTCGCCGATCTCTCGCGCGAGCTCAGCCCGCGAACAGATGTGCTGCTGATCGCCTGCACCGAGCTGTCGTTGATCTCCGCTCCGCTCGCGACCGCACTCGAAGGCGCGATTCCGCTGATCGATTCGATCGACGTACTGACGCAGACGATTGTGGATTTCGCCGCGGCAGCGCCGCTCGGGCAACAGCGCTAGGCCAGTGATGATCCGGCAACGCCTTTGCAAGTTCTCACTCGCGCTCCTGCTTTTTGCGGGCCTTGCGGCTGCCGCGGCCGAGCGTGAAAAACCGGTTCAGTCCCTGGCAAAGCAAACCTATACGCTGCACACGGCACAGGGCGACGCGAGCCTGCCCATGGAGATCTCGGTCGACTTCAACGTCAATCATCCGGAGATTACCCGGGCCGCCATCGTGTTCCACGGCAAGGGGCGGAACGTGGAGAATTATTTCCGCGCATTGGAGCGCGCCGCCGACGCGGCCGGACCGGCCGGCCGTCAGACATTGCTGCTGGCGCCGCAATTTCTGCGCGATGAAGACGCCGGGGCGCATCATCTGCCGAAGAGTTTTCTGCGCTGGCACGCCGGCTCGTGGACGTCCGGCGAACCCGCTGACGGACCCCTCCCCTTGAGTACCTTCGATGTCATCGACGCCATTCTGGCTACTCTCGGCAATCGAGAGCGCTTTCCCAATCTCGGCACGGTCGTGCTGATCGGCCACTCCGGCGGCGGCCAGTTGCTGAATCGCTATGCGATTGTCGGCGCGCAGCCGGCGGCATTGATGATGAGCGGCATTCACGTCCGATTCGTCATTGCAAATCCCTCCTCTTATTTTTATTTCAGCGACGACCGCCCGCAGGCCGATGGTTCGTTCGCACCCTTTAACGGCGCAGCCTGCCGTGAATTCGATCATTGGCGCTACGGGCCCGAGCATGCGCCCAAGTACGTGGGCGATACGTCCGCCGCGGCCTGGCAAAAGCGCGAGCAGGACTATGCGAACGCGGACGTCATCTACTTGCTGGGGGACGATGATATCGATCCCGCGCAAGTGGATCTCGATACATCCTGCTCGGGCGAAGCCCAAGGGCCGGAGCGCCTCGACCGCGGCAAAGCCTATTTCCGTTATTTGAGGTCCCGCCATCCGCAGGACTTCAGGCAGCAGTTATGGTTCGTGCCGGGCGTGGCCCACCAGGGCGGCCGAATGGTCGACTCGGCATGCGGCATCGCGGCCGTCTTCGATCATGGAAATTGCAGTGCCGCGCTTTAGCGGTTCCACCAGTCGCGCCACCAGGGTTCCGGCATGACGTCCACATCCAGCATTTTCATACCTTCGATCTCGCGGAAGGAAGCCTGGGTTTTTTTAGCTGCCGGCTCAGCTGACTTCTGCCCGAGCTTCGAGGAGGAAGGCACGCCGAAAGAAACCCCCAGGGTCTCCAGGCGGGAAGGTTTCGCACTCGAAGTTGTCGAGCTCGAGCCTTTTGAACTCAAGTTTCTCTCAACCGGCGCCTCAACTTTCTCGATTCTCTCGAATGTAAACACGATGTCCTCGAACAACCCCTGGTCATGTTCGGGCGGGTTGGCCGAGACGATCGGCGCATAGCGTTCGGCGGGAAACTTGAATTCGGTGATTCGAGCGTGGAGCAACTTCGCGGAGTTTCCCGACAAGTCGGTGATCTGCACGGCCGGCAGAAACCGTCTGACGCCGACGACGATCTGTGCCGACAGCGAATTGGTTGCCCGCTTGAGCGTCAATTCATTGCCCTTGTCGTAGTCGCGCTCCACGAGTCCTATCAAATGCCACGAGGGACCGGCGCTTTCCAGCGACCGCCAGCTGAGTATCTTTGAGGTGGCCATCAATCGCCCCCGTGCCTTCAATGACTGACCGCTCACCGCGGATCTCGATGATTCTAATGCGGAATCGACACCTCGGGTGAACCGGCCGATGGATTTTTGGCCGCTCGATTGCCAAGTCCGAAAACGGCGGGTGTTATGTCAACGTTTGTTGTAGATTTCTGCAGGCTATCGGCGCCGGGCTGGGCGCGAGTTCGCGATGAAAATGGGGAGACGTCGTGGCTAGCAGATCGATCTTTCAGGGCCCGCTCGAGGCGGCGGCGGCGCGGGCCATGTCCTACCTTGCAGATTTGAATGAACGTCCGGTAGGCGCGGCGGCTGGCGCCGCGCTGCTGCGAGCACGAATTGCCAAGCCGCTTTCTCGAACCGGGCTGCCGGCGGAACAAGTTGTCAGCGAACTCGCGGCTGACGTCGACGGCGGCCTGCATGGTGTTGGCAGCGGACGCTTTTTCGCCTGGGTGATCGGCGGTTCTCTGCCGGCAGCTCTCGCGGCCGATTGGCTGACGTCCGCATGGGATCAGAATGCTCATAACTACGGCACCGGACCGGCAGCAGCCATCACCGAAGAAGTTGTGGGTGATTGGCTGAAGGAGATATTCGGCCTTCCGCCGCAAAGCTCCTTTGCACTGGTGACGGGTTGTCAGATGGCGCATTTCACCTGCCTGGCGTCGGCACGGCACGCACTGTTGGCGAAGCGCGCATGGGATGTCGGCGTGAATGGATTGTCCGGCGCGCCGCCCATTCGGGTCATGTCCAGCGATCAAGCGCACGGTTCAATCGATCGCGCGGTGAGCATGCTCGGTATCGGCAGCTCCAATTTCATCAAGTTGCCCTCCGACTCCAGCGGCCGATTGAGGGCTGACGCGTTCGAAACGGCACTCGCGGCAGAGCCCAACGCACCGGCGATTGTCGTGTTGCAGGCAGGCGATCTCAATATCGGGGCATTCGACTCATTCGAGACTCTTATTCCCATCGCGAAGCGATACGGAGCGTGGGTTCATATCGATGGAGCTTTCGGCCTCTGGGTTGCGGCCAGCCCGGCTTACCGGCACTTGCTCGCCGGTTTTGATGCGGCGGACTCTTGGGCGACCGACGGACACAAGTGGCTCAATGTTCCATATGACTGCGGCTATGCTTTCGTTGCCGATCCAAATGCGCATCGCGGTTCGATGTCGCATCGGGCGTCCTACATCTCCTATTCCTCGGATGCGCGCGACCAGGCCGACTGGAACCCCGAGTGGTCGCGTCGCGCCAGGGGATTCCCGAGCTATGCGGCGATCAGGCAACTGGGCGTTGATGGGATAGCGGGCATGATCGAACGCTGCTGCGCGCAGGCGCGGTCGCTGGTGACGCAGATTGGCCGCCTCCCGGGAGCGGAGCTGGTCTTCGAACCGCAGATCAATCAAGGGTTGGTCCGCTTCTTGGATCTGAAAGCGGGCGCTTCGGAGCAGGACCACGATCGTAGAACCGACGAGATGATCGCAAAGATCAACGCTGCCGGTGAAGCGTTCTTTAGCGGCACCACGTGGCGCGGACGGCGCGCGATGCGAGTGAGCGTCTGCAATTGGCAAACATCGATTGAGGACGTCACACGCACGGTGACTAACGTTGCGGAGCTGCTGCATCGCTCTCCTTAGCGAGCGCAAAGTTCGACATGCTATCGGTCCGCGGCGCGGATCCATCCGGCCGCCTTCTCGGCAATCATCAGCACGGGACTGTTGGTGTTGCCGCTCGTGATGGTCGGCATGACGCCGGCATCGACCACCCGCAGACCCTCGATCCCGCGTACCTTGAGCCGTGCGTCGAGCACCGCGAACGGGTCATCGTCGCGGCCCATCTTCGTGGTGCCCACCGGATGGAAAATCGTGGTTGCGATATCGCCGGCCAGCCGGGCGAGATCCTCATCGCTCTGGTGCTCTACGCCGGGTTTCCACTCCTCGGGGCGGTACTTCGCGAGCGCCGGCTGCGCGACGATGCGGCGCGTGACCCGCAACGAGTCGACCGCCACTTTGCGATCTTCGACGGTACTTAGATAGTTGGGCACGATGGCCGGCGCATCGGCGAATCTCGCGGTCTTGATGCACACCGTGCCGCGGCTGGTCGGATTCAGGTTGCACACGCTGGCCGTGAAAGCGGGAAAATCGTGCAGCGGCTCGCCGAATGCGTCCAACGACAGCGGCTGCACGTGGTATTCGAGATTCGGCCAGGCATGCTCCGTCGAACTTCGAGTGAAAGCGCCGAGCTGCGACGGCGCCATGCTCATCGGGCCGGTCCGCTTGAGCAGGTACTCGAGGCCGATCTTGGCCTTGCCGTAGAGCGAGGATGACAGCACGTTGAGAGTCGGCGCGCCGGCGATCTTGTAGACCGCGCGCACCTGGAGATGATCCTGCAGGTTCGCGCCCACACCCGGCGCGTCGGCCACAAGATCGATGCCGAGGTTTCGCAGCAGGTTGGCGGGGCCCACGCCCGAGAGCTGCAGGATTTGCGGCGAACCGATGCTGCCCGCGCATAGGATCACTGCGCGCGCGGCCTGCACCGTCATCATTTCGCCTCCGTCCCACACCTCCGCGCCCGTGCATCGCCGGCGGCCGTCGGCCAGTCCGGTGATGTTGAGGCGGGCTACCTGAGCCCCGGTCCGCATCTCAAAGTTGGGCCGGCCGTAGCAGGTCGAGCGCAGGAAGGCTTTTGCGGTGTTCCAGCGCCAGCCGTTCTTCTGGTTGACCTCGAAGTACCCCACGCCTTCATTGCTGCCGCGATTGAAATCGCTGCTGCGCGGAATGCCGGCCTGCGTGGCGGCCTCGGCGAACGCATCGAGGATGTCCCAGCGCAGCCGCTGCTTGTCGACTCGCCACTCGCCGCCGGACGTGTGGAAATCCGCGAACTTGGGATCCGTGCCGCCGCCGAGGTAATGATCCTCGTGCTGCTTGAAGGCTGGCAGAACCTCCGCCCAGCTCCAGGTTTCATCGCCGGTGAGCTCGGCCCAGCGATCGTAGTCGCGCGATTGTCCGCGCATATAGATCATGCCGTTGATGCTGGAGCAGCCGCCCACCGTCTTGCCGCGAGGATAGCGCAGCACCCGGCCGTTGAGCCCGGTATCGGGCTCGGTGCTGTACATCCAGTCGGTGCGCGGATTGCCGATGCAGTAGAGGTACCCGACCGGAATGTGAATCCAGTGGTAGTCGTCGCGCGGGCCCGCCTCGATCAGCAGCACGCGGCGATTCCGGTCCGCGCTCAGCCGGTTCGCCATCAGCGCGCCCGCGGTGCCCGCGCCGATGATGACGTAGTCGAAGGTTGCTTCGCTCACTTTTTCCCGCCTGCGCCGATGCTCGGCTAGCCCAGTCTCGAGTACAATCGCGTGCAGATCAACCAGCCGGTGACCATCGGCGTCGATTTATCCTTTCACTTCCGGCAGTAGTCGCAGCAGGTGTAATCCCATGTATCGACCAGCGCATTTTCGCGAGAACGATCCCGCTATCCTTGCCGCATTCATTGATGCACATCCCTTGGCCGTGCTCGTGGCCGCAGGGCCAGCGGGTCTCGTCGCGAATCACATTCCGCTCATCCGGCTCGAGAATCCGGATGCGGACGGCCGCATGCTGCTGCGCGGACATGTTGCGCGGGCCAATGATTTCTGGCAAACGACGGCGCCCGGCGGCGCCGTCCTCGCAATCTTTGGCGGTCTCGATCGCTACATCAGTCCGGCCTGGTACCCCACCAAGGCGGAAACCGGCGAAGTCGTTCCCACCTGGAATTACTCGGTCGTGCACGCTCACGGGCGAATTACCTTTACGCAAGATCCGGTCTGGCTGCGCGCACTGGTCGAGGCCCTGACCAATCGCCACGAGGGAGTCCGCGCGGTTCCCTGGAAAGTGTCCGACGCGCCAAGCGGATACCTGGGCCGCATGCTGGCGTCGATCGTCGGCTTTGAAATCGTCGTCGAGAGACTGGAAGGGAAGTTCAAGTCCAGCCAGAACCGCACCGAGCGCGAGCGGGCTGGTGTGGTCAAAGGTCTCACGGCGGACGGCGATACTCCCGAGATGGTGGCGCAGATCGTGCGCTCCAATAAATAGCAGTTACGTGTTGAGCGAAGCCCCTGCCCTCACATGCCGGGGGTACGGTGCAGGGCGCCAACCTCCTGCTCATAAGTATCATCAAAGCTGCAGAGTAGATCGGTGAGGTGAGACGCATCTGCGTCACCGTCAAAACATTTAGCCGCATGTCTGCCGACTTGGCTCTTTGCCGGGGCCGCTCGCTCACCGGCGAGCGCTTCCTTCACCGCCGGAATGAACACGAACTGCAGCCATTGCTCGAAAGCCATCGTTTTTATACCGAAGGCTCCCATGTCGATGAACTTATTGAGCAAGGTGCGAGTCCGGGTTACGTCCGCGTTCTACGTGGCGCTCGAGACGCTTTTGCACCGATCGAGAAACCTCTGTTAGGATTGCGCTGCGTTCGCTGCCACCCGCCGGATCTACCCCATGCCTGCAACTCAATCGACAGCGAAACGTGGTTTGCTCGAGCGGCTCGACGCCGGTCCGGTCATTTGCGCGGAAGGCTATCTCTTCGAGCTCGAACGCCGCGGTTATCTTCAGGCTGGTCCCTTCGTTCCGGAAGTCGTGATCGAGCACCCTGACGCCGTAACCCGCTTGCACGAGGACTTCGTCCACGCCGGCAGCGACGTGGTGGAGGCTTTTACGTACTATGCGCACCGCCAGAAGTTGAAGGTCATCGGCCGCGAGGACATTTTGGAGTTGATCAATCGCCAAGCGCTGCGTCTTGCGAAGGATGTCGCCGATCGCCACGGCTGCCTGATGGCCGGCAATATCTGCAACACCAATGCCTACGAGGCCGACGACCCCAAGACACACAAGGTCGTCCGGGCCATGTTCGAAGAGCAGATCGGTTGGGCTGTCGAGGAGGGAGCCGACTTTCTCATTGCGGAAACCATCGATTGGTATGGCGAGGCCGCAATCGCGCTCGACGTCATGAGGGCAACCGGATTGCCCACTGTCGTAACGCTGTCAGTGCATCGCAACGAAAAGATGTTTGATGGCATTGACGTCGTCGATGCGTGCAAGCGCCTCGAAGCCGCCGGTGCCGACGTCGTCGGACTCAACTGCCAGCGCGGCCCCAAGACGTTGATGCCCGTGGTGAGAAAGATACGACAGGCCCTTTCATGTCACGTGGCTTCGCTGCCGGTGCCCTATCGAACGACCGACGCCGAACCTACCTTTCAATCGCTCACCGATCATGCATGTTCCTGTATTCCCGGCAATCGGCCGTTCCCGACCGCGCTCGATCCGTTCACCTGCAATCGCTACGAATGCGCGGAGTACGCCCGCGAGGCACGCGATATCGGAGTGCGCTACATTGGACTTTGCTGTGGAGCCGCCCCGCATCACATCCGTGCGGTTGCGGAAGCACTTGGCCGAACCGTGCCGGGTAGCCGCTACTCGCCGGACATGTCGCGGCATGCCTTCTTTGGCACAGATGCGACAATTCCGGATAAATACAAGGAACGGAAAAGCGAGATTTGACTCAGCAAGTGAAACCCCTCTGGGGAGTGAACGTGCCCTTCGATCTTCAGCCCGAATTACGCGGCGAACTCCTCGCCTTAAGGCCGCTGCGGCCCGACGATTTCCCGCACCTCTACGCCGTCGCTGCAGACCCGCTGATCTGGGAAGTACATCCCGCCAGAGACCGTTACAAGGAGGATGTGTTTCGGGGGTTCTTTCGCGAAGCGCTGGAGTCCGGCGGAGCCCTGATCGCCGTTGATTCCAAGAGCGGCAAGATCATCGGCTCGTCGCGATTTCACGGCTACGATGCCAATGCCGGCGAGGTCGAAATTGGTTGGACTTTCCTGGCCCGATCGCACTGGGGCGGCATCTATAACCAAGAAATGAAACGACTCATGCTGGACCACGCGTTTCGCTTCGTGACCCGGGTTGTCTTTCTGATTGGGCCGCAGAACTTTCGCTCGCAGAAGGCCGTCGAGAAGATAGGCGCGACGCGGATGGGGACAAGGCGCGGCCCGGACGGCGGGGACCAGGTGCTGTACGAAATCACTCGATCGACATGGTCCGGACAGTGATTTTAAGGACGATTCCGGCGGACGCATTGCGCGCCCGAGCGTTGGCGGCACGGAGGTACGGCGTCGCGGCCCGGTAGGCGTCAGGGATGGGCTTTGCGGTCATCGCTCGACCTCCTATTGGGGAGTGATCGGCTAGGCTACACTTCAGGCCCCTGGCAATGTGAGGGAGTGAAATCGGATGCGCCCCGGCATCGCCATCCTTGCGCTTTGGATCGGTTGGCTGCTCTCCTGGCTGATCGCAGCGCGATGGAGCAACCCGACCGAAAACCGGCCGGCGCTATGGGCGGAAATCCGCTACCGCATCCCCATGGGCGCGGGCACCCTGCTGCTCTTCTGGCCCGCTCACCGCTACGAGGGCCCGCTGCGCCTGTGGCATATCGGCTGGAGCGGGGCGTGGCTGTGCGTGGCTCTCGTGGCCGTAGGGATTGCGTTTGCCTGGTGGGCGCGCCTGTACTTGGGGCGGCTTTGGTCGGCCAATATCACCCGCAAGACCGATCATGTTGTCGTGGATGCAGGTCCCTATTCCTGGGTGCGGCACCCGATCTATACCGGCATGCTGCTCTCACTCCTCGCCACCGCTGTCGCCAAGGGTACCTGGCCCGGTATCGCCGGCTTCGCGTTCTTGCTGCTGGGCATGTACATGAAGGCTCGGCTGGAAGAGAGTTGGCTCAGCCAGGAATTAGGTGCGGGCGCTTATGCCGCTTACCGTCAGCGAGTACCGATGCTGATTCCGTTTGGCCCCAAATGAAAAATGGACAGCCGAGCCGCACGGCGCTCGCCGCCGCCGCGCACCGCGCAGCGCATCAGGTGTTGGAAGCAAGCCCCATCTTTTTCGATCCTCTCGCTGTGCCGATCCTCGGCGACGCAGCGGCAACCTTTGGGCACGACGCGGATAAGCGACCCTCGCGGCGCGCGATGCGATCGTTCATCGCCGCGCGCAGCCGCTTCGCCGAGGACGCACTCGGCGACGCGTACGCGCGGGGATCGAGGCAGCTCGTGATACTGGGCGCCGGCCTGGACACCTTCGCATACCGCAATCCCCACGCGGAGTTGCGCGTCTTTGAAGTCGACCACCCCGCCACTCAAGCCTGGAAACGGCGGCGCTTGGCAGAGGCCGGGATCGGGGTCCCCGTTTCGCTGACCTTTGCCCCCATGGATTTTCAACGCGATACGCTGGCCGAAAAGCTGGCGATAGCCGGCCTCGACCCCGGCCGACCCGCATTTTTCAGCTGGCTCGGCGTAGTGCCCTATCTTACCGAGGAGGCGGCATTGGCAACCCTCGCGGCGATCGGCGCGCGAGCTCCCGGCACTCAAGTCGTGTTCGACTACGCCGATCCTCCGTCGACATTGCCGGAACCGAGCCGCCAGGCGCACATGCTGCGCGCGGCACGTGTCGCGGAACTCGGCGAGCCATGGCTTTGTTATTTCGAGCGGGACTCGCTCAGGGCGCGGCTCGCGGAACTCGGTTTCTCCGAATTGCAGGATCTCGGGCCCCGTGAGATTGCGCGGCGCTATTTTCCAAAGCGCGCACACGCGGATATTCCAGAGCGAGGCGGACATATCGTCCTTGCCGGCATCGGCGCTCGCTAATTCGAGCGTTCCTCCGCGCGCAGCATTTCGCTCAAGAGTTCGCTGCTCTCTTGAAAATGATTTGCCCACCCGGGCAACGGCGGCGACGGCGCCGCATGCGTAAGGCCGCCGAGAAGAATTTGCGGATCAAGACGGCCGCCCGCCACTTTGAACAGGCCGCGAACGGCAACCACGCCGATCACGCGGTGCTCGCGCACGAAGCGATGCTCGAGGAATCCCCACTTGCCATCCCAGCCGAGCAAGCGCGTGTGAATTTCGAAGGATTGGAAGACCTTAAGATCGCGGCGAAACTTGGCGATCGCATCGCCGACCACGGGAAACGCGTTCTGCCGTCTCACAATGCCGAGCACTCCGGTGCGCACGAACCAATGCACCCGGCCGATGTCGGCAAGCGCGAGATATCGGCCGTTGTTGACGTGCAGGTTAACGTCCAAGTCATTGGGCCAAACGCGCAGCGACACCCGGGTGGTGGCGAGTAGATCAACCTTGGGCGCCGCGATGAGAGTCAAACCGACACGAATCAAGCGCAACCACGGAAACACGGCGACGTCCTATAGGCCCACGGTTTCTCAAGTGTAACCACAAATGCACTTACCTTTGCGGGCTATACTTTGTCATTATGCGTCTCGACGCCGAACATCTTGAAAAGCGCTTTGGCACCGCTACGGCCGTGGCGGAGGTGTCGTTCACGGCGGCCCCGGGCGCCGTGCTCGGCCTGCTCGGGCCGAATGGCGCCGGCAAGTCGACGACGGTCGGCATGCTAGCGGGTCTGTTGCGGCCGGACCGCGGCAGCGTGCGGATTGGCGGTGTTCCTTTGAGTACCGGCGCGGACCCCACCAAGCGCCGCCTGGGGCTCGTTCCCCAGGAGATTGCGCTGCTCGACGATTTACCGGCCCGCATGAATCTCGAATTCTTCGGCGCCCTGTACGGCCTCGCGGGCCGTGCTCTCGCCGCGCGGGTAGCCGCGGTGCTCGAGCTCACGAGTCTTAAGGACCGGGCGCGCGATCCGCCCAAGGAATTCAGCGGCGGCATGCGGCGCAGGCTCAACATTGCCTGTGCGCTGCTGCATGAACCCGAGATCCTGCTCCTCGACGAGCCCACGGTCGGCGTTGACCCTCAGAGCCGCAACGCGATCTTCGAGACGATCGAGGCACTCGCAGCCGCCGGGCGCACATTGATCTATACGACGCACTACATGGAGGAAGTCGAGCGGCTGTGCGACCGGGTCGTGGTGATCGACCATGGGCGGGTCCTCGCGGACGACACGCTGGAGGGGGTTTTGGCGCGCGCACCAGCCGCAAATATGTTGTCGCTGGACTACGCGGTGCCGCCCGACAGCGCAGCCCTGTCGGAACTTTCGGCGATGCCCGGCATCACGCGCGTGGAATTGGCCGGTACCCGGCTCACCGTCGCCGCGGCCGATCTCGGCAGTACCGCACCGCGCGTGCTCGAACATCTCGCGGCGCGCGGCTTCAGCTGCCGGCAGCTCACGAGCCGGCGCGCCAATCTCGAAGATGCATTCCTGGCGCTCACCGGACGGACGCTGCGCGACCCATGAGCAGCACGCTGACCGCATTCCGGGCTCTGGTGCGCAAGGATCTGGTGACCTTCCTGCGCGACCGCCGCGCACTCGTGGTGAGCGTCCTCACGCCGATCGTCATTGCGGCGTTCTTCGGTTCCATGTTCGGCGGCGATGGCAGCGACACGTCGGTGTCGCGCATTCCGGTTGCGATTGTCGATCAGGATGGCAGCGATCTATCGAAGGCGATCGTCGCGGATCTCGCCACCGAGACATCTCTTGACACGATCCCATTGAGCGAAGCGGCAGCACGGGAGCGCGTGCGGGCGGGTAAGCTGCATGCGGCCATCGTGTTTCCGCAGGGCTTCGGTGCCGAGGCGCCGCGCGCACTTTTTCGCGGCAGCGGGAAGCCCGCCATCGAACTTCTCTATGATCCGTCGCAGTCCTTCGTGCGCCCGATCATCGAAGGATTGCTCACGCAGCACATCATGCAGCGTGTGACTCGCGCACTCTTCTCCGCGGGCGGCTCGATCGGCATCGTCGACCAGGCACTCGCCAACGTGAAGGACAGCGCCACACTCGATGCCGGCTCGCGTGCCGATCTCGTCACCTTGCTCGAGGCCGTGCGCCGCTACCAGACTCGTCCGGCGGCAGAGCAGCCGTCCGATCGCGGCAACGGTTTGTCCCTGCCGTTCACTCTCACGAATGTCGCTATCAGCACGGGTCCGCATTACAACTCCTACGCCCATTCATTCGCCGGCATGAGCGTGCAGTTCATCTTGTTCATGGGCATCGACGCCGGAGTCGTCCTGCTGCTCATGCGGCAGCAAGGGTTTTGGCGCCGGCTGCGCGCCGCGCCGCTGTCGCGCGGCGTGCTGCTCGGCAGCCGGGTAGCCGGCACCACTCTGATCGCCCTCGTGATCTTGAGCATCGTCTATCTCGTGGCAGCGATTTTCTTCAGAGTGCGCATCGCCGGCAGCGCCGCCGGCTTCGTTGGAGTGGCGGTTGCGTTTGCCCTGCTCGCGGCAACCACGGGGCTCATGGTCGCGGCCGTCGGCCGCTCGGTCGCCGCGACGCGGGGCCTGTCCGTGTTTGCGGTGCTCATCCTGGTTATGCTCGGCGGGGCGTGGGTGCCGGTATTCGTATTTCCGGCATGGCTGCAGCGTGTCAGCGCCTTTGTGCCGACCCGCTGGGCCGTCGATGGACTTGATGCCATGACGTGGCGCGGGTTAGCGTTCGAGGCCGCTCTGCAGCCGATTGCGATCATGCTGGGCTGGGCAGCGCTGTTTGCCATGATCGCGGTCTGGCGCTTCGATTGGGAAGCCGACTAGCCAAAGAATTCGCCGCCAACAACGGAACCTAATATGCCGACACCGACTCCGCGATTTTTTGTGTTTCTCGCCTCCCTGTCGTGCGCCGTGGCCGGCGCCGTATCCGCGGGGGCGGAGGACTCAGGAGTCCCAGCGACTCCCCAACAGGAGGTCAAAGACTCGTATCACGGCGTCCCCGTCGCGGATCCTTATCGATGGCTCGAGAGCGCGAATGACCCGAAGGTGCACGCGTGGGCCTTGGCGCAGGACGCGCGCACCCGCGCCTATCTCGATGGCCTGGCGGTGCGTCAGCCGGTCTATACCCAATTGATGCAGCAGATCTCCGCAACGTCGAGCCGCTACTACGCGCTCCACGCCGCCGGCGGTCAGGTGTTCGCGTTATTGAACCAGCCGCCGAAACAGCAGCCCATGATCGTGGTCATGGGTAGCGATGCCGATCCTCTCAAGGCGCGCATCGTCGTCAATCCCAACGAGCTGAACGCTAAGGGCACGACCGCCATCGACTGGTTCGTACCATCGCCCGACGGCCGTTTCGTCGCTGTCTCACTCTCTGATAACGGCAGCGAGAATGGCACGCTGCATGTCTTTGAGGTCGCCTCAGGCAAGCAGGTAGCGGACGTGATTGCGCGCGTGCAATACCCGACCGGCGGCGGCAGCTTGGCCTGGCGCGCCGACAGCGCGGGGTTCTGGTACACCCGTTATCCGGGGCCCGAGCGCCCGGCGGAAGAGCAGCATTTTTTCCAGCAGGTCTATTTCCACCGCATGGGTGATGACCCTGCCATGGATGCCTACGTTATAGGCAAGGGTTTTCCGAAGGTCGCCGAAATCAGCCTCAATAACCGTAGAAATCCGCATCTGGTGCTGGCGACGGTCGCCAACGGCGACGGCGGTGAATACGCGCATTTCGTGATTTATCCGGATAACCACTCGCTGCAACTGACCCATTTCGAGGACAAGGTTGTGGCTGCGACCGTCGCGGCCGACGGCACGGTGTACTTGGTCTCCCACCAGGATGCGATGCGCGGCAAATTGCTGTCGCTTACGCTCAGGGACCCGGTTCTCGCGCATGCGAAGCTCCTGGTTCCCGAGACCGCGGCCGTCATCCAACCCGGCGGGGAATTCGGCGGCGAACCGGTGGTCGTCACGGCCGGCGCCATCTACGTGCGCGAGTTGCAGGGCGGTCCTTCGCGCGTGGCGATCTTCGACCACGACGGTCGCCCGAAAGGCAACCTGCCGTTGCCGGACGCCGCCTCCGTCGAGGAGATTGAACCGGTAGCCGGGGGCTCTTTGCTGTACTCGATTGAAACGTATCTGCGGCCGCCGTATTTTTCCCGCTTCGATGAAAAAACCGGCACGACGGCCGAGACGGCCCTGGCGCAAACAAGCCCTGCGTCCTTTGCGGATACGGAAGTGGTGCGCGAGTTCGCGACGTCCAAGGACGGCACTCGAATTCCGCTCAATATCGTGCGGCGCAAGGGCACGAAGCTCGACGGCGCGAATCCCGTGCTGTTGACCGGCTACGGTGGTTTTGCCATAAGCCTGACGCCGGAGTTTCTGGGCCCGAGCACGCGCCTGTGGCTGGATGCGGGCGGCATTTTCGTCATCGCCAACCTGCGCGGCGGCGGCGAATTCGGCGAACAATGGCACCAGGCCGGCGACCTCGTCCGCAAGCAGAACGTGTTCGACGATTTCATCGCCTCGGCGCAGTACCTGATCGCTCAGAAATACACCACGCCGCAGCGCCTCGCCATCATCGGGGGGAGCAATGGCGGCCTGTTGATGGGCGCCGTCCTGACTCAACGTCCGGACCTATTCCGCGCCGTCGTGTCCAGGGTCGGCATCTATGACATGCTGCGGGTGGAACTCGATCCGAACGGCGCCTTCAACACGACGGAGTACGGCAGCGTGAAGGACCCAGAGCAGTTCAAGGCGCTCTATGCGTATTCGCCCTACCATCACGTCAACCAGGGCACCGCCTATCCGGCGATCTTCATGGCCACCGGAGAGACCGACGGCCGGGTCAACCCGGCGCATTCACGCAAAATGATCGCGCGGCTGCAGGCCGCCGCTGCGCCGGGGCATCCTGTCTATCTCAGCATCAACTCCCACGCCGGACATGGGATCGGCAGCGCGCTGTCGATTCGCGTCAATCAATCGGCCGACACCTACGCTTTTTTATTCGATCAATTGGGGATGCGCTTGCCGGGCGGCGCTTCGATCCGGCCCTAGTGGTGACGGATGTAACGCATGAGCTTTCTCTTGAGGTCGGAGACTGAAGTGAATACGCCGCGCGCGATGACGTCGCGCTCGATTGTGCCGAACCACGGCTCGACCTGGTTGAGCCATGAGGAGTAGGTCGGAGTGAAGTGCAGGTGAACCTTCGGATGCGCGTCGAGGAAGTCTTTGACCGGCTGGCTCTTGTGAGCCGAGAAGTTGTCGGCGATCAGCCAAGGGCATGTCTTGTCGGGCCCCGTCTAATTGAGTTCCAGTCGCACAGCTTCAGTCAAGCACGGATTCAATACAACCGAGGCGATATGCGCCTCGCACGAGGGTCGCCGCCGGCAGATTCCGACAGCACGGTTGAACCAAGAGTAAGAAGCGCAACGAGGTCATGATTGCATCCGCGGACATTGAATCGCACGAGGTAACTTTGGGTCGCAACTCGTCTCCAAGTCTTTTGCCGTCGTTGATCAAAAAAAAGCCGCTGCAAGTTGCACTCATCGCAGCGGTCGTCACCATTGCGGCGGCCGTCTACTGGAGGGTCGACCGTGCTGCCTTAGAACAGCAGCGCATCCAATACGCTGAAGGTGCACTGCTACCAATTGCGACCCTTCTTAGGGAAAATCAACATCTCTTTGATCGCTGCGATGCGTTAGACGTGTGCTCGCGCGCCGGGTCAATTCTTAGTGTGCCGCATCGTGAGTATTTCTGGGCGCTGCGGGTGCTTACTGCGTTTTGGCGCACGACAGCAGATTGCCATCGCGTCCCGCCGCCGCCGCTCTCGCCATTCCCGACCTCGCCGCAGGTTGTTACAGTCCACTAGTTGCCTCCCCGCGTTGCTTCCTGCAACGCCGCCCGCGCCAGCAGGCGCGTCGAATCAAGCGTCGGCAGCACAGAATTGGCGTCGTTGATGATCAGCGGGATTTCGGTGCAGCCGAGGACCACGGCGTCGCACCCCGCATCGCGCATTCGTTGGATCACCCCCTGAAAAGTGGCCACCGCTTCCGGCTTGAAAACGCCGTTCACCAATTCATCCATGATCACGCGGCTGGTTTCCTCGCGTTCGGCATCGCTCGGGCGCATAAACTCGAGCCCGTGGTCCTGAAGCTTGTCGGGATACACGCCGCTGTCGATGAGCCAACGGGTTCCTGTGAGACCGAGGCAGCGGAATCCGCGCTCGACGGCGTGCGCCGCGACCACTTCGGCGATGTGCAGCCAAGGCAACGGCGAGCGCTGCTGCACGTAGGGCAGCGACCGATGGATCGTATTGTCCGGGCAGATGAGGAACTGCGCACCGATGCTCGCAAGCTTGTTCGCCGAAGCGAGCATCAACTCGCCCACGCCCCGCCAATCGTCGCGTTCGAGGCACCTCACATAGTCGCTCAGCGAGTGCGTATGCATCGACACCTCGGGATGGGCGTGCGGACCGAGGAGCTGCGGACCCTCGGTACAGATCGTGCGATAGCAAAGAGCCGCGCCTTCGGCGGAGCAGGCGACTATGCCGATATGCCGCGCCATGCCGGCCGCATCCCTATCCGCCATTGCAGTGGATCGTGTACTCGACCACGTTGCTCTTGAGGCCGGCGAGATTCATCATGAACGCTTGCAGCGTCACGTAGTACGTTTCAGGGCCGCAGGGCCAGCCGCCGACGAAAACGGCGCCTTTGATCTGCTGTTCGACGGATATCGAGATCACCGCGTCCTTGATCGTCAACGGCTTCGGCGAACTCGTGGCGATGACTTCACGATGAATGAATCGAACGGCGCCGCTGGGGTCATGAAAGTGAAACTCAGGGTAGATCACTTCATACTGCTGCATTTCTTTGCGCATGGTGACCGAGTCGATGACGGGACCCAAGTCTTGCGCCGACGCCGTGCGTAAGCTCGCGCCGCCGGCCGCGACACCTAAACCAATTACGAACATCGAACAAAGTCCGGATATCTTGGGCGCGCCGCTTCTCGACATCATGAGTGCAATTCCTTTTGATTTCTCTACCGATGCTCGCATTAAATAAAAGAATCCCGCCCGTTGCAACTGGCCGTATAATCTCCGGCCGCTTGACGTCAGCGGTCCATGAGAAGGGTAATAGGGGGTTCGCGTGAGAACATTAATCGGTCGCCTCAAGGTAGGGTCCTGCTGGCTGGCGCCCCGCGCCCCATCACCTTCGTCTACAACGGCGGTCCGGGCTCGGCGACACTGTGGCTGCACATGGGCGCGTTTGGGCCGCGGCGCATCGTCACCGCGAGCGACGCACACACGCCGGCCGCCCCTTACTCTCTTGTCGCAGTTTCTGTCCAAGTACGGGCGCTGGAATTCGCCCAAGTATTTGTTCGGTGAAAGCTACGGCACGCCGCGCTCGGCGGTGCTGATCAACCAGTTGGAGGCGGAGCGTTCGATCGACTTCAACGGCGTGATTCTTCTCTCGCAAATTCTCAATTTCGATCTCAGTCCGGATCGGCCGACCGGCAATCCGGGCATCGACACGCCCTACCAAACCGTTCTGCCGACCTACAGCGCCACCGCCTGGTACCACCACAAGCTGCCGGGTGAGCACAAGGATCTCGATGCACTGCTCGCCGAAGTCGAGCAATTCGCAATGGGCGACTATGCCCGCGCGCTCGCGGCCGGCTCCGACTTGAGCGCGGCGGAGCGCAGCGCGATCGCCGAGAAGCTGCACCAGTACACGGGATTGCCCGTCGATTACATTTTAAAGGTGGACCTGCGCATCGACGGCGGCGAATTCCGCCAGACGTTGAAGGGCGATGACGGCATGACCACCGGCCGCCTCGATAGCCGCTTCTCCGGTCCGGACATCGATCCCTTGGCGCAACGTGCGGACTACGACCCGCAATCCGCGGCCTTGAGCTCCGCGTACGTATCCGCCTTCAACGACTATGTGCGCAAGGACTTGCATTTCGGCGAGGGCAAGATGTTCAAGCCGAGCATCGGAACGTTGGCGGCCTCCAGACGCGCGGCTCCATGTCGCGCGGTTCCAAGTCGTGCATCGCGCGCGCGCCAACCGCCGCCGCGTCAGTTGTCCATCAGCTTGCGGGTGAAGTAGGTCATTTCGAGTGCATTGGTGCGCGCGCGCTCTTCCAGGTTGGCGCCCGCGCCATGTCCGCCCTCGATAACTTCGTAATAAAGATAGGGAATGCCGAATTCGGCAAGGCGCGCGGCAAACTTGCGCGCCTGCTGAGGCCCGACCCGGTCATCCTTGGTGGTGGTCCAGATGAAGGGCTCCGGATATTTCACCCCGCGCTTCAAGTTCGCATACGGTGAGATCGACGCGAGGAACGCGCGCTCCTCGGGCACGGACACGCTGCCGTATTCGCCGACCCACGATGCGCCGGCGGCGATCTGCTCATAGCGCAGCATGTCGAGCAACGGCACCTGGATGTCGACGGCATTCCATAATTCGGGATGCTGGTTGAACTCTACGCCCATCAAGAGACCGCCGTTCGATCCGCCCTGGATACCTAAGCGCCTCGGGCTCGTGATCTTGCGCGCCATCAGATCGCGCGCCACGGCGGCGAAATCGTCATAGATGATCTGACGGTGGGTCTTCAAGCCCGCTTCATGCCATGCCGGTCCGAACTCGCCGCCGCCGCGGATATTGGCGAGCACGTACACGCCGCCGCGCTCGAGCCAGAGCTTGCCCATGATGCCCGCGTAGTAAGGCGTGTTCGATACTTGGAAGCCGCCGTAGGCGTTGAGGATCGTCGGATTGCTGCCGTCCAGCGGCATGTCGGAGCGATGGACGACGAAGTACGGGATCCTCGCGCCGTCGCTCGATCGGGCCTCGAACTGGTGGACCACGTCGCGCGATGCGTCGAACTTGGGCTCGAGCGCCTTGATGCTCGCCGCGGTGCTTCGATGCACGTCGGCCGACCAGAGGGTGGTCGGCTGCAAAAATCCCGTGACATCGAGGAAGGCCGAGTCGCCATGCAAATCGGTATCGACGATGTCGATGGCCGAGTTGTCGGGCAGGGCAATCGGCGTATGGGTGAACGACCCGTCCGCTTGGGGGTGATAGACGGCGGCCCGCCCCTGCACATTCTCGAGCGTGGTGACGATCAGCGAGTCGCGGGTGGCGGCAGCCGAATTGAAGGTTTCGCGCGCGCCGGGCGCATACACCAGCACCGGCTTGGGTTCGCTCGGATGCCGCTCGAGGGCCTTAAGATCGAGCGCGAGCAGCGACCCTTGCGCGAACGCGGTGCCATTCACGGTCCAGTCTTGCGCCAGGCTCACTAAAACGCGCCCCTGCACCATGGCCTCGATGCCGATTTTCAAAGGCAGCGCGAGTTTGCGCACGCCCACGGGCGTCAGCAGATGATATTCCGATTCAAAGGTCGTCAACCCGCGCACGATGATATTCGCGTGATGGCCGGCGCCATCGTCCAGCGCCAGGAGTTCCACGGCGATATCGTCGGGCTTGCCGCGAAAGATCTCCCGGGCCGACGCGAGAGGCTGCCCGCGCGCGAGGCGCTTGACGACGTACGGATAGCCCGATTTCGTCATCTCGCCGGGCACCCATTCGCGCGCCACCAGCAAAGTCTTGGCGTTCTCCCAGGCGGCCTCTTGCTTGCCATGCGGCAGCACGAAGCCGTTCGCCGCGAATTGGCCTTTGCTTAAATCAAACTCCCGGATCGTGACCGCATCCTCACCGCCGTCCGAGAGATGCACCAAGCAGGTGAGTTCCGCCGGCTCTTCGCAGTTCGCGCCCTTCCACACCCAGTTGGCTTTTTCGGATTGGGCGACCGCGTCGAGATCCAGCACCGTGGTCCATTCGGGTGCGGCGGTTGCATAGCTCGATGGCGAGGCGCGGCGCCAGATGCCGCGAACATGCCCGGCGTCCTGCCAGAAATTGTAGACCTGGCCATGAATGATGTGCGGCGCCGGTATGCGGTCTTGGGCCTGGGCGATGGCGCTCGCGTCCTTGAGAAAACCCTCGTAGCGCGGATCCTTCTCGAGGATCGCGAGCGTCTTGGCATTCTCGGCACGCACCCAGGTCATCGCCTCGGGACTGTCGACCTTTTCGAGCCAGATATAGGGATCATCGGGCGCCTCGGCCGCAAGAGCGGGTGGGATCAGCGTCATGACGAGAAGCGTTGCTCGGGTGAATATTTGCATCGCGGCATTGTACCTGCCCCGAGCCCGGCTGCTACTCGGTTTTCAGCGGGTCGCCGCGGCGCGGCCTGCGGCCGCGGGTTTCGCTTTGGCTGGTGGATTCCTTCGGCGCCGGCAACTCGACGACCTGGCGCAAGTGCGCGTAGCTCGCGCTTTTGTGAGGGATGGCCATCGCCTCGACGAAGTGGTGCTGAAAGCGCGGCTCGATAGCCGTCTCCACTTTCTCGATGCGCCTCACCAAGGTTTCGATGACGCCGCGCGAAGTCGCATCGAGCAGCGCGATGCGCGCGCCGGTGCCGGCGGCATTGCCGGCCGAGCGCACCTGCTTTAGGTCGCAGTCGGGAATCATGCCGAGGATCGTCGCGTACTTGACGTCGATGTGGCTGCCGAAGGCGCCGGCGAGGCGGATGCGGTCGACGTGATCGATGCCGAGCCGTTCCATGAGCAGCGCGATGCCGGCATACAAGGCGGCCTTCGCCAATTGAATCGCGCGCACGTCGGTTTGCGTGATCTTCATCTCGACCGAGCCCCGATGCAATACATACGCGAAGGTCCTGCCGTTCGCGACGATCCGCGGCGAGCGCACCGACAATCTGCCGTCGAGCACGCCGTCTTGATTGATGATGCCGGCGAGATACATCTCGGCGATGACCTCGATGATGCCGGATCCGCACACGCCCGTGATGGGGCTGCCCGCGGTGGCTTCATCGAAGCCGGGTTCGTCGGACCAGAGGTCCGAACCGATGACCTTGAAGCGCGGCTCGAGCGTTTCGCGGTCGATGCGCACGCGTTCGATCGCGCCCGGCGCGGCGCGTTGGCCGCAGCTGATTTGAGCGCCTTCGAATGCGGGGCCGGTGGGGCTCGAGCAGGCGAGCAGGCGCTGTTTTGATCCCAGCACGATTTCCGCATTCGTGCCCACATCCACCAGCAGGGTCATTTCATCGGCGAGATCCGGCCGCTCGGCGAGCACCATGCCCGCGGCATCCGCGCCCACATGTCCGGCAATGCACGGCAGCACGTAGATGCGCGCGTTGCGATGCAGCTTGAAGTCGATGACGTTGGCGCGCAGGGTGAGCGAGTGATCGGTGGCGAGTGCGAACGGAGCGCCGCCGAGTTCCACCGGATCGATCCCGAGCAGCAGATGATGCATGATCGGGTTGCCGACCAGCGTGGCTTCGAGAATGTCCTCGTGCGAGACGCCTGCGCTTTTCGCCACATCGAGAGCGAGTCCGCACAGCGCTTCGCGCACCGCGGCGGTCATCAGCGCGGCGCCGCCGGGATTCATCATGGAATAAGAGACGCGGCTCATCAGATCCTCGCCGAAGCGGATCTGCGGATTCATGACGCCCGCCGAGGCCACGACCTCGCCGCTGGTCAGATCACAGAGATGCGCAGCGATGGTGGTCGAGCCGACGTCGACGGCGAGCCCGAAGGCGACCTCGTGCAGCCCCGGCCACACACCGATGATTTGCTTTTCACCGTGCACCGCCACGGTGACCTGCCACGCCCCGGCGCGTAAGGTCGGCTGCAGCATCTGCAGCACCGACAAATCGCAGGTGAGATCCTTGAGGCTCCATTCCGCCTCCAATGCCTCGAACAGCCGGCGCAGGTCCCCGGACGGATCGTGCATATTCGGCTGTTGAACTTGCACGTAATGCAGGCGCACGACGGGATTCAACTCGATCGCGCGCGCGTCGGCCTCCTTGCGCACGACTTGACGATGCACCTGACTGGTCGCGGGTACGTCGATGACCACATCGGCCTCGACGCGGGCGGAACACGACAGGCGTCTGCCTTCCGCCAGCGGCGCGCGCCGCGAAAAGCGCTTCTCGGGCTCGCTGAACGCCGACAGGCTCGCGCTCGACGAGAACACGCCGTGCTTGGCGAATTCGCCCTCCGCGACCAGCACTTGGCAGCGTCCGCACAAGCCTCGGCCGCCGCAAACCGAATCGATGTCGACGCCTAAGCTGCGCGCCGCCTGGAGCAGCGGCGTGCCCACCGGGAAATTGCCCCGTTTGCCGGAAGGCATGAAGACGACGAGGGGATCGCGGGCGGTCATTTGGGATCGCCGTGCTTTAGGCCGGCCGCCGGCGATGACCGCCCTCGCGGCGGCCGCGCGGAGCCTCCGCGGCGGCCGCGCTGCCGGGCGCCGCCGCCGGCGGCACCTCGCGGAAGCGGCGAATCCAGCGCGCACAGTCAGGATCGTGCCCGAGCATGACGTCCGCGCCCATGCAGGCTCGGACCACTTCGATGTGCAGCGGATTGGTGATCGCGGACGTGAGCCCCGCACCCATGGCCATGGTCAGGAACGCGCTGTTGATGCCGTCGCGATTCGGCAGCCCGAAGCTCACATTCGAAGCTCCGCAAGAGGTATTCACCTTGAGTTCGGTGCGCAAGCGGTGCACCAAGCGCATGACTTGCACGCCGGCCTGATTGATCGCGCCGATCGGCATCACCAAAGGATCGACCACGACGTCGCTGGCCGGGATGCCGTAGTCGAGAGCGCGCTCGACGATCTTCTTGGCAACCGCGTAGCGCACGTCCGGATCCTCGGAGATGCCCGTTTCGTCGTTCGAGATGGCGATGACCGCAGCGCCGTATTTCTTGACGAGCGGCAGCACGGCTTCCAGGCGTTCGTCCTCGCCGGTCACCGAGTTGACCAGTGCCTTGCCTTTGTAGACGGCGAGACCGGCGGCGAGCGCTGCGACGATGGATGAATCGATCGACAACGGCACATCCGTGATCGATTGCACGAGTTCAATCGCGCGCGCGAGGATCGCGGGCTCATCAGCCAGAGGAATCCCGGCATTGACGTCGAGCATGTGGGCGCCCGCCTCAACCTGGGCGCGCGCATCCGCCGCGACGCGGCTGAAGTCGCCCGCCGCCATTTCGGCGGCGAGAATCTTGCGCCCCGTCGGGTTGATGCGCTCGCCGATGATGACGAACGGGCGGTCGAAACCAATGACCACCTCTTTGGTGGCGGAGCTGATAACGGTGTCGGTCATGATGCTGTCCTCTCGGAAACTTGGGTTTGGTCGCGCGCGGGGTACCAGGGAGAGCGGCCCTTGAGGACGGCGGAGCGGTCGACGATCTCGGCCACGGATTCCTCTTGACGGTAGGCCATGATGTGAACGCCGCTGATGCCGCGGATCTCGCGAATCGCCTGAATCAATTCGATGCAGATATTGCGCCCCTCGCGGGCCTGATCCTGTGCGCCGCTGAGACGCTCGATGATGGCGTCCGGAACATGCATGCCGGGAACGTTCTTGCGCATCCACTCCGCCGTCTTTGCCGAGCGCAGCGGGCCGACGCCGGCCAGGATATAAATCTTGCCGAGCAGCCCGAGCGCTTCCACCTGTTCGATGAAGGCGGAGAGCAGCGGCAGGTCGTAGCAGTACTGGGTTTGGATGAATTGCGCGCCCGCGTCGATTTTCTTCGCCAGGCGCTGCGCGCGCCAGGCGTGCGGCAGAGCGGAGGGATTTTCAGCGGCGCCGAAAAATACGCGCGGCGCGAAAGTGATCTTGCGCCCGCTTTGAAAACGATGTTCATCGCGCAGGTTGCGCGCGATCTCGAGCAGCGACACGCAGTCCAAATCGAACACCGGCTTCGCCTGCGGATGATCGCCGGCCTGCACGCCGTCGCCGGTGAGACACAGCATGTTGCAAACGCCCATCGCGGCGCCGCCCAGGATATCGCCCTGAATCGCAATGCGATTCTTATCCCGGCAGGAGATCTGCATCACGGGCGCATAGCCGACGTGAGTCAGCAGCGCGCAGACGGCGAGACTCGACATGTGGCAGTTCGCGCCGCTGCCGTCGGTGGCGTTGATCGCGTCCACGTAGCCGTCGAAGACCCGCGCGCGCTTGTACACATCCGCCGGGTCGGCCGAATCCGGCGGGGCGAGCTCGGTGGTGACCGCGAAACTACCTGCGCGCAGCACGCGTTCGAAGCGGCCCGGAGAGGTATGCCCGGGCAGGATCGGCAGCGGATAGCCGGGGACCGGTTCGTCCTCGAATCTCACGGCGCGCCGCTCTTGTCGCGCACGACCTTGAGCCACGAGGAGCGGCCTTGCAGGCGCTGGTCGACCGCGAGCTGGACCCTGCGCATCGCCTCGACCCCGCCCGGAATGCGCTGACTGCCGCTATAGGCCTCGACCCAGACGCAGCGCATCTCGGGCTTCACTTCGCAATTGCCGTCGGCGCGCACGCCGCCGCAGGGGCCATTGCGCAGGTTCTTCGGACAGTTCATCGGGCACGACATGCCGGTGGAACTCAGCACGCATTGACCGCACATGCGGCAGTCGAACAACAAGCCCTTGACGGTTCTCTCCACCGCCGCGACCGGCCGCTCCATCCGTTGATAGCCGAGCGCCCGGAACAGGCCGTGCAGCCGCACCAAGAACGCTTCGAAGCCCCGATAAAATGCGTTCAATCCGCGCGCATGGCGCACGGACCAAAGCCTCACCGCGTACATCAGGAGGACTCGGCAGCCGGAGCGGGTCCGGAGTCCGAGGCCTTGCGATTCTCGTCAACGCCCTTGGCGCGGACCAGGCGTTCCAAATCCTGATCCGTGAAGGCTGCTTCGAGCCGCGCTGCCTCCGCGACCGCTTCGCTCTTGAGATCATCGCCGCAGGGCTTGGGCGCGCTGCGCTGCCAGTCCGCGAGATAGGCATCGGAGCTGCCTTTGCCGGCGCGCATGGCGGCGCGGTCGACCGCCTCTTGAAAGCGCTGCGAAAGCTGCACTTTGGCCGCCTCGCGGCCGCGCTTGACGATGACCTGCGCGGGGATGTCGCGCCACGAGATGACGATCAGCGACGCCACACGACGGCCTTTTCATTGCGCTCCACGGCGGAGCCCAAGCTGGTCGCGAGCGTGCCGTAGCCGGTCTCACGCAGCTCGTAGGTCAAACCCATGCGTGCCGCGATCGCCTCAGCCTGCGCGCACGCGTCCCGCGAAGGCGCTTGCGCCAAATACACCAACTTCTTGTAATTGCCGAAGTAGCTTTCGAACAGCTCCGGGTGGCGGTCGAGGCCGAGGCCTTTGATGACCAGCCGCTCGAAATGCCGCAGTAAAAAATCGGTGAGATAAAACGTGCCGAGTTCAGCGTCCGCGAGCGCAGCGAACACCGGAGCGGTGGCAAAGAACTCGTAGCAATGTGCGCCGGGGATACGCTCGACACCCTCCTCTTGAAGCACGGCGTCGAGCAAACCGCCCGTGCCGCAGTCGGCGTAGGCGACGAAGATGGAGCGGTAGTGGTTGCGCGAGGATTGAATCAGCGCGCGAACGGCCGCGGGAATCCGTTCCGGCCGGTTATGCAATTCGGCGGGCAAGCAGCGTACATCCACGTGATCCCAGCCATTCGCACGCCGCAGTGCGGTAATCTCATGCGCCAGCGCGCCGCAGGCAATGATCAAGAGCCCCGGCCCCTCCGGGGCGTCGATCGACGCGCCATCGGGCGAGCCACGCTGCGCTACCGCGCTCACCGCACTCAGTGCGCCGCCGCGCCGGCGCGCCGTGCCGCCAACAGGCCCTTGGCTGTCTCGACCGCGACCGCGGCATCACGGCAATAGGCGTCCGCGCCCACCGCTTTACCGAACTCCTCGTTGAGCGGCGCACCGCCGACCAGCACGATGAAGTCGTTGCGGATCCCGCGCTCCTTCAGCGTGTCGATGACGACCTTCATGTACGGCATGGTGGTCGTCAGCAGCGCCGACATGCCGAGAATATCGGGCTTGTGCTTCTCGAGCGCGTCCAAATACTTCTCCACCGGATTGTTGATGCCGAGATCGATGACCTCGAATCCCGCGCCCTCGAGCATCATCGATACCAGGTTCTTGCCGATGTCGTGAATGTCGCCTTTGACGGTGCCGATGACGATCTTGCCGATCGGTTCCACACCCGTTTCCGCGAGCAGCGGCCGCAGGATCTCCATGCCGCCCTTCATGGAATTCGCGGCGAGCAGCACTTCGGGCACGAACAGGATGCCGTCGCGAAAGTCGATGCCGACGATGCGCATGCCTTCGACCAACGCATCGTTCAGCACGCGTTCAGCCGACCATCCCCGCGACAGGAATAGGCGCGTCGCCTCCTCGACTTCGCTCTTGAGTCCGTTATAAAGATCGTCATGCACTTGCTCGACGAGTTCCTCGTCATTGAGCAAGCTCAAGTCGAATTCAGGTTCGGGCTCTGCCATCTACTCCTCCCGCAGAAATTTTATGAGCCGCTTCCGTATCTTACGCGGCACTCGCAGCACGCCATGGTAAGTCCGCACCGCTGCCGAGACTTGTACTATCGCGACGGCGACGTGCCCAGACGCGACATGAATCAAGTGATGGGAGGCGCACCCCCCTCCTCCTTGCGGCGCGCCACATACGCATCGAGCGCCTCGACCACCGCGGGGTCGCGCGGCGGTGCGACATAACGCTGCAAAGTGCTCTGCCAAATACCGGTCGCCCGCTCGGTCGCGGTTTTGGCACCGTCGTCCGCCCAACTGCCCGAGTTGCGCCAGTCGGAAACCAGCGGAGCGTAAAAGGCGCTGCGATAGCGCTCCATCGTATGCGCGCAGCCGAAGAAATGTCCGCCGGCCCCCACCTCGGCGACGGCCTCGAGCGCGAGATCGGATGGCGCGGCGCCCACCGGCTGGAACACTTCGGCAAACATCTGCAGCATTTCGATATCCAGAATGAATTTCTCATACGAGGTCGTGAGTCCGCTTTCCAGCCACCCGGCCGCGTGCAGGACGAAATTGCAGCCGCCGAATAACGCGCCCCAGAGACTCATCTGAGATTCGTACACCGACTGAGCGTCGGGTGTGTTCGAGGCGGTTGCGTTCGAGGAGCGCCACGGGAGCCCTAAGAAGCGCGCCATCTGGCCGGCGCCGAAAGCCGCTTTCACGTACTCCGGCGTGCCGAATGCCGGCGATCCGGATTTCATGTCGACGTTCGAAGTGAAGCTGCCGTACACGATGGGCGCACCGGGCCGCACGATTTGCGCCAGCGTCAAGCCGGCGAGCGCTTCGGCATGCGCGAGCGTGAGCGCGCCCGCGATGGTGACCGGCGCCATCGCGCCCGCGAGCGTGAACGGCGTGATAATGAGCACCTGGCCGGCGGCCGCGAAATCGATGATGCCGTCGGCCATCGGTATGTCGAGCTGCAGCGGCGAATTCGTGTTGATGATGGTGTAGGTATACGGACGCGAGCGGAACTCTTCCGGCGAGATGCCGTGCGCGAGGCGGATGAGCTCGAAGTTGTCGGCGACCTGGGCATGGCCGCGCGAAAATATGAAGGGCACCTTGTCGCATAGCATGAGCTGCGCGCGGGTGACTTCCAGATGGCGGATATGGACCGGTATGTCCTGCGGTTCGGTCGCGCCGCCGAGCACGTGGATCACCTCGAAGCTCTGGCAGAGCTTCATGATATTGCAGAAATCCTCGAGCGTTCCCGCGCGCCGGCCGCGCGCCGTGTCCATGATGTTCGGCGGGCCCGACGTCGGCGCGAATGCGACGCAGCCATTCGACAGCGGCACGTTGCGCTCCGCATCGACGGTGTGCAGCGTGACATCGTGCGGCGTCGTCGCGAGCGACGCGCCGACCAGGCCGCGATCGAGCCGCACGATTTGCGTCGCCTCGTCGACCAGCGCGCCGGCGTTCCGATATCGCGTCCGGGCATCGGCCGACAGCACCTTCATGCCCTGTGTCTCGAGCATGACCAGCGCCGCCTCATGAATGGCGGCGACTTGATCTTCCGAAAATACCCTCATCGGCTGGAACGGATTGCGCAAATGACGGTAGGGCCGGGTGCGATCGAACACCGCATGGCTGACGTCGGCCGTTCCGGGCCGGCGCCGGTTGCGCCGGCCGAGCGTTTCATCGGGTAGTTTCATAGGCGGCGAGTATAAGGAAAATGTCCAGGCGCCGGGCCAAAGTGCGTCGGGATTTCGAACGCGCGGCGATAGATTTTTTCGATACCTTAATTCGGTATGACGGTATGCATTTATGCGATATGGCCCGCGAATGGCCGCCCGGTCGCGGTCGAGCGCGCCAGCGCCTCGGCGAGATAGCTCGTACCCGGACCCACGTTGGCGAGTTTCTCGCTGACGCTGGTTTCGACGTGCGGATCGGCCGCACCGGCGCGGCGCGCAGCCGCGAGCGCAAGCGTGCGCGACACGCGCCGTGCATGTTCGAGCGCCGGCTCGGGATCCGCATAGTCCTGGCTGCCCGCCGGATCGTGCACTCGAAAGACCTGGAAAGTCGGCTGATTCACCAGAATCTCCACGGTCTGCGAGACCACGCCGGCGACGGCGCCGACCGCATTGCAGACCGCCGCGTGTTCCGGAATCTTGAGCTGCGCGCCGAGCCTTGACGCCACCTCGGGATAGTAGACGCCGACCGGAGCGCCGATCGCGACCAGGGGACGCGCAAGTGCGAGACTGCCGTGCAGCAGATTCGAAAAGCGCCGGCCGGCGACGACATCCTCGACCAGCCGCTCGCCGAGCACCCCCCAGCGGCCATCGCGCGCCTCGAGACCGGGATCGGAAGAGAGAGCCGCGGCAAGCAGCGCACGGCCGGTCTCGCACACCACATGCTCGTAGGTGCGCTCGCAGAGCGCCCGCGGCGAGACCGCTGCGGCCGCGGCGCGCGCGTTGCGCTCCCATGTCGCAAGGATTCGCGCACCGTACTCCGCCGCCTCGCGGCACCAGCCCTGCTGCCGGTCGAGCACGTGCATCGCGTCGCTCGGCGTGAAGGCCGCGAGAGTTGCGAGCCCGGCGTCGGCGAGGCGGCGCAGCGCCTCGAGGCCGGAGGCATTGCGCACCACGGCTGACACCGGCCGCGGCGCAAGCTCGAGCGCCGCCCACACGCGGCGCTCGAGCGCGGACAGATGCGCGGGCGGCGCGCGATCGGGATTCAAGAATGCGAATTGCGCCGCGTGGTCCGGAAGCCGCTCGAGTTCCGCGATCGATTTGAGCTCTGCCACGACAGCCGGGAAGCGATGCGCCAGCAAGCTCAACGGCATGGCCTTGCGCGGTCCGACGCGCAGCCGATTCTGCCGGTCGAAGTACACTTCGCTGTCGCCGCCTAAGCCGCTGGTGCGCACATCCACGGCCTCGACCATGGTGCGCCACACTCCGACCAAAGCGCCCTCGGCGCGGATCACCGGCCGCCCGCCCGAGACGACGGCGATATCGGTGGTGGTGCCCCCCATATCCGAGACCACGAAGTCCTCGAGGCCGGTGAGAAAGCCGGCGCCGACGACGCTCGCCGCGGGACCGGACAGAATGGTCTCGACCGGATACTCGAGCGCGATCTCGGCCTTCATCAGCGAGCCGTCGCCCTTGACGATCATCAGCGGCGCGTCGATCGACTCGAGCGCGAGCACGCCCGACAGCGCTTCGATGAGATGCCGGATCTGCGGAGTGAGGCGCGCGTTCAAGGCGGCGGTGAGCGCGCGGCGCGGCGCATCGAGCTTCGAGGAGAGCTCGTGCGCGCAGGTCACGGGCTTCGGCGTGAGCGTGCGGATGATTTGACGCGCGCGCAATTCATGCGCGGGATTGCGCACCGAAAAATTAGCCGCGACGGCGAACGCTTCGACCCGCTGTCCGTGTTCGCTCACCGCGCGCGCGACCGCCGCCTCGTCGAGCACTTGAGCTTCTTCGCCGGTGGCGCTGTGGCCGCCCTGGATGCGAACCACCGCGCCGCCGCCGTGCCGCTTGAGACCCGACCGCTCCACCATGGCGTCGTCGAACCCGATCACCAGCGTGCAGACCGGGCTGAAGCGGCTTTCGACCACCGCGTTGGTGGCGAGGGTGGTGGATACGGAGACGAGACTGATGTCGTTGCGGCTGTCCCTTAAGGGCGCGGCGGCAAGCACCGCGCGCAGCGCTTGGCTGATCCCGGCCGCCAGATTCCAGGGAGTGGTGAGCGCCTTGGCGCTCGCCACCACGCGCCGGCCATCGGCGAGCAGCACCGCGTCGGTAAACGTGCCGCCCGTGTCGATCCCGAGCCAAAGACCCTGTGCTTGAGCTTCCAAGGCGCCCGTGGGTCCCGCGGCGTTCGTCGCGCTAGACCGTGACAACGATTTTACCGAGCTGCTGATTCGATTCGAGATAGCGGTGTGCTGCGACGATCTCGGAGAGCGGAAAAGTTTTCGCCACGACGGGTTTCAGGCGTCCTTGCTCGAGGCCGAGTAAAATCAGATCGCGGTTGCGGGCGAAACGCTCCGGCTTGTTCCAGATGGAGGAGGCGACCCAGCCGCGAAGCGACAAGCCTTTCAACGCCGCGGACCAGTGCGGATACGGGGTCGGACGGCCGCTCAAACCCCCGTAGATGATGATGATCCCCTCTTCGGCGGCCGCCTGCGCCAGGATTTCGATGTCGGGCCCTCCCACCGGATCGAAAATGATGCGCGCACCTTTACCGCCGGTGATGCGCTGCACCTCGGCGTTGAGATCCGATTCCTCGGTCGCAATCACATGCTGCGCGCCATGCGCTTTGAGAGCCGCCGTTTTGCTGCTCGTGCGAGTGGCCGCAATCGGGACGGCGCCTGCCCAATTGGCGAGTTGTATGGCGGCGAGGCCGACGCTCGAGGAAGCGGCTCGGATGATGATGTGATCGCCGACGGTCGCATGCCCAACTTCATAGATCGCGAGCGCGGTGAAATATTGCATCCAGATCGAGGCTGCTTCGATGACCGTGAGATTCGGCGGCGGCGCGATGAGACTGCGCGCCGGCACGATCGCATGCTCCGCGTACAGGCCGTATTCGCCGAGGCGGAAATTCGGCAGGACGCACACCCGCTCGCCGGCGGCGAATCCCTGCACGCCGGGTCCAAGCGCTTCGACGATGCCGACGCCCTCGTAGCCGATCGGCGACGGAAACTTGAGCGCCTTGATATAGGCGCCGGCGCGAAACATGGCCTCCGAGCGATTCAGGCCGATGGCCTCGACGCGGATTCGAACCTCGCCGGCACCCGGGTTGCCGATCTCGAGATCCTCGATCCGCAATTGTTCGGGGCCGCCGTGTTCATGGAAACGAACGACTTTGCTCATGATGACCTTCCTCGCCGTGCTGCCCGCGTCAATGCAGCGCCTGATTCAAGACGAATGCCAGACGTACGCCCGCCTTGCTGAGCTGTTCGGCCGTCACGCCGGTCGCATCGGCCACATAAGTGGCACTGAGCTCGTAATGATACGGAGACTCAAACGGCGGCAATCGACCGTAGACGTGCGATTTTGCCACGGCGAAGGATTCCAAAGCCCAGTCGGTGGGCGTGCCGGCCGACCATCGGGCGCGCTCGGAGTCCGTGATGTTCGCGATCAGGCGCTGCGCGATCTCGGTTTCATTGGCGCCCAATCGCGCGACGAATTCCGTGTCCCAGTCGTGGTGAAGATTGTTGGTGGCGATCCCGGGAGCGCTCACGGTGTCGCGGTTGCCGCCCTGATCGTGATTGTCGGCGGCATGCAGCGGCTGGTGGATGTCGCCGACCAAATGCAGCAGGAACTGCAGCGCGAGGCGCCGCTCCGGCTCGCTGGTGCCGGGCTCCTTGAGCTCCGCCCAGAACTCGCCGATCTTATCGATCACGCAGTCCTCCGCGGGCCCATTCGAGGCGGCCGTCCCGGGCGGCAGCCGTGGTTGGCCGAAGCAGGCGCGGTTAATGTCCACGCCCGCAAGCTCGAGATCCACGAAGTGCCAGTTGCGGGTTTGCAGGTAATGGACCTTGGCGCCCGCGCGGTCTTGGTCTCGGTACTCGTCCGCCCAGGTGGCCTCATGCGCAATGTCCTTGGCCGTGAGATCGGTCATATCGCCCGCGAGCAGGGCCAGTACGCGCCGGCGAACGTCGGGCTCAAGATAATGGTCCGCGATCAGGGCGACCACTTCATGTCCTTCATCGCCCCATGCAAATGCCCGGCTGGGGATGCCGCACAGTGCGGCTATGCAGGCCGCGGCGCCGAGCACGCTCAGGAATTTCACGGGCATCATCGATCGATCATGCATTCAAGCCCCGGCAGCCGTCGAGAAAAAGAGCTACCACCTTCTCGGCCCAGGCGTCGAGCTCGGACGCCGTCATCGGCGCGCCGAAACCCATCGCACGGCGCTGCGGCAGCGAGACCACCATGAAAATGAACTGCGCCGCCGCGAACGCGCGCATCTCAGCGCTCTGCTTCGAGGGGCGCAGTTCGCGCGCCAGCAGGTCAGCGATGAGCGTGGTCGCTTCGTTTGTGGCGCCGTCGCTCGCGACCGCGCGCACCAGTTCGGGAAAGCGCACCGATTCGGCATTCACCAGGCGCTGCAAGGCAATGGCCTTAGGATCGAGCGCGGCGCGCAAGATCATGCCGGCGAGCCGGCGCAGCACATCCGGCAATGTCGCACCGACCAGCAACGGCACATTCGGAGGGGGCCGGATGTGCTCGATGATGCGATGCACGACCGCGGCGAACAAAACCGCTTTGTCCTCGAACCGGTCGTAGAACGTGCGCTTTGAAATTCCCGCGCGCGCCGCCACCGCTTCGATGGTCGTCGAGCCGTACCCTTCGGCGAGAAATAATTCCGTGGCGGCGGCTAAAATGCGATCCCGCAAACGCAACGCGTCGGCACGAGAGGGCCGGCCGCCGCGTGCCGCGGCCTTAGCAGCCTTTCGGATCATGCTTACCTATCGATGGGAATACCCCGGGCGGCCTCCGCGATACGCAACGCCGCCGCCGGGATGACCGCCGTAGTAGCCCGCGTGCGGCGCATAGGTCGGATGCGGCGCATAGGTCGCGTGCGGTGCGTAGTAGGGACGAGGTGCATAGTACGGCCGCGCCGCCGGATAGTAGGCGGGAGCGCGCGGATAGTAAGCCGCGGGCGGCCCATAGTAGGTCGGTCGCGGCGGCGCATAGCCGTACCCGCCATAACCGCCGGCATAGCCGCCTCCCGCATAACCACTCCCGCCGTAGCCATACCCGCCTCCACCATATGCAGGGGCACCGCCATATGCCGGGCCTGGCGCTGCCGGGGCGGCAGATTCCGCCGCGGACACGACGCTGGAGAGGATGGCGAGCGGCAGCGTGACCGCCGCCAGAGCACCGAACAGCCCGTGTCCCAAGATCCACGGGGTGTGGCCGAAACCGCGGACGCCTGCCGCCGCCGCGGGGGCGACGGGCGCACACGCCAACGCCGCCATGGCGGCTGCTGCGAAAACTGCCTGCTTGAGTCGGGGCATGGGTTGCTCCTTGAGTTGGGGTCAAAGGATCGACCTTCAGCATAGCCCGCCGATTATTGAAACGCAACGGTACCGTTGCGTTATTTTCCAGCGCGAAAAATGGCACGGATTCTGTGCGCATGATCGGTCGATTCATCGTTCTCCCAAATCTTGTGATCCTGCAAGGACGCGGCTTAAAGTGTCCGCCCCAATCTCCCACGCGGCGTGCAATTCTAGCTATGATCACGCTTCTGCCCACGACTAAAATAGGGAGCGTCGGCGATGGCTACGCAAACCACGTTCCTCAAGAATACCTGGTATGTCGCAGCGTGGTCCCACGAGATCGCGGCGGAAACGCTGCTCGCGCGGACCATTACCAGGGTTCCGGTCCTTCTCTGGCGCGATCAGGCGGGCCGGGTGGTGGCGCTCGAAGATCGCTGCTGCCATCGCGCCGCGCCCCTCTCCAAGGGGCGCCGCGAGGGCGACCGTGTTCGCTGCATGTACCATGGACTTTTGTTCGACACCACCGGCCGGTGCGTCGAGATCCCGTCGCAGGATTTCATCCCTCCCGCGGCGCGCGTGCGGGCACTGCCCGTGGTCGAACGCTTCAAATGGATCTGGGTGTGGATGGGTGATCCGGCAAGGGCCGACGAATCGCTCATTCCCGACACGCACTACCTCGATGATGCGGGCTGGCGCGGCATCCCGGGATACCTGCACTACGATGCCAATTACCTGTTGATCACCGACAACTTGCTCGATTTTTCGCATCTGTCGTACGTTCATGAGACCACGCTCGGCGGTTCGGCGAAGTACGCGAGCGCGCGCCCCAAGGTGACTCGTTTGGGCCGCAGCGTGCGGGTCGAGCGCTGGCTGATCGATGATGCGCCGGCGCCCTACTTGCAGAAATTGAAAACCTGGCCGGGCAATGTCGATCGCTGGAACATCTACGATGTCGTGCTGCCGGGCGTGCTGTTGATGGACTCCGGCAGCGCCCCCACCGGCACCGGTGCGCCGCAAGGCCGGCGCGTCGATGCGGCGGAGTTCTTCGGCTGCCAGGCGGTGACGCCGGAGACCGAGACCACATCGCACTATTTCTTTCAGCAGTGCCACGGCTTCGCGCTCGACGATGCCGCTGTCACCGAGAGCTTGACCGCGAGCGTGCACGCCGGATTTCTCGAGGACAAAGACATCATTTTGGCGCAGCAGCGCATTCTCGAACTCGATCCCGACACACCCATGCTCGCGATGCGCATGGATACGGCGCTCGCGAGTTTTCGCGCCATGATGGAGAAGGCCATCGCCGATGAACGCGCCGCGGCGCCGGGCGAGGCAACTTTAGGTGCGGCAACCGCGGCGGCTCGCTGTTAACATAGAGATCGCGTTCGGAAATCGGTTTTTGGGAGAATCATGATGGGGATATCGAAGGGTTGCTTCGCCTGGGTAGGCGTGGCCGCGATGATGGGGCCGTGGCATGTGTTTGCGGCCGATGCGTCGGCACCCGCCGGCGAACTGGAAGAGATCACGGTCACCGCCCAGAAACGCTCGGAAAGCCAGCAGAACGTGCCCCTCTCGATGACCACCTTCGGCGCCGCGGCGCTCGAGGAGAAGGCCATCAACAACTTCTTCGACTATGCCACCAAGGTGCCGAATTTGGCGTTCGCGCCCACCGGGGATGGCGTCGGCACCGCGCGCACGGTGTCGATCCGCGGCGTTTCGGGCAATAACGTCACGAGTTTTTACATCGATGACACGCCGTTGCCCGACTCCATCGATCCGCGGGTGCTCGACCTCGACCACATCGAAGTGCTGCGCGGCCCGCAGGGCACCTTGTACGGCGCGCGCTCGATGGGCGGCTTGGTGCGCATGGTCACCAAGGAGCCGGACATCAACGACTTCAGCGCCACTGTGCACGGCGGCCTCTCCGACACCGCCCGCACCGGCCAGCCCAACTACACCGGCGACGGCGTGGTCAATATCCCGGTGATTCAGGACCACGCGGCGCTGCGCGTGAGCGCTTTCTACGATGAAGAAGCAGGCTACTTCAACCGCAGCTACTGCACCAATCCCGCGGCGGCCATCGCACTTACCTGCACGCCGCTCGCGACCACCGGCATCACCACCGTCGACAACGTCGGTGCCATCGACACCTACGGCGTCGCCGCGAGCCTCACGGTGAAGTTCAACGACGCGCTGACGATCACGCCGCGGATCATGCTGCAGCGAAGCGGCTATAACGGCTTCCCGATGGCGGATTACCTCACGGATACCGCCAACGGCATCGGCTATCCCGTGCCGACCCCCGCCGCCGGCGTGCCCACGCCGAGCAAGATGGTCCCGACGGACTTCACCCAGGCGCGCTGGTTCAACGTTCCCGAAGGCGGCTGGGACGACTGGGGATTGACCTCGATCGCCGTGCACTGGAAGACCGACATCGGCGAACTGGTCTCCTCGAGTTCGTATTTCTCGCGCAAAGTGGACGAGACGGAAGACGAAAGCGACTTCGTGTATGCGGCCATCACCTCGGGCGCCGGCGGCACGCCGGAGCCGAGCGGCATCAGCGAAATCAAGGATTACCAGGAATTCGTGCAGGAAGTGCGCTTCGTCTCCGCGCTGTCGGGGCCGGTGCAATTCGTTGCGGGCGCGTTCTATTCGGACACCCATGGCCGCTTGCCCTTCGCGGCCTACTATCCGCCGGCGACCTCGCCGGGGCTCGATCTCACGCTGACCGGTGTGCCCGGGGTTGAGATCACGCCGGGATATCCGAACTCGATCTTCGCGTCGGACTTTCACACCGATATCAAGGAGCCGGCGGTATTCGGCGAGGTGTCCTACCAGCCGATCGATCCTTTGAAGATCACCGCGGGCCTGCGCTGGTACCAAGTGAAGAATTTCTCGCAGGGTTATGAGCTGGGTCTCGCCACCGGCGGCGGACCCGCCGTCGTCAGTCCGCCCACAACCACCACCGAAAGCGGTGTCAATCCGAAATTCGAGGCGGATTACCATCTCACGCCGGACCAGATGGTCTACATCAACGGCGCCAAGGGCTACCGGCCCGGAGGCATTGTGCCCATCGTGCCGAGCGGCGAAGCGGGCACCGCGACCGACTGCACCGCGGCCTTGAAAGCGGTCGACCCCAACATCACCATCGCACAGACGCGCACCTTCCAGTCCGACTCGCTGTGGAACTATGAGGTCGGCACCAAGACCGAATGGCTCGAACACCGCCTGTCGGTGGACGCGGCCGCGTTCTACATCAAATGGAAAAACATTCAGCAGGAAATCCTGCTCTCGTGCGGCTTCCAATACACGGCGAATGCGGGAGCCGCGGTGAGCAAGGGCGGCGAACTCGAACTGCGCGCGCGGCCGACGGATCCCTTCGAGATGTCGCTCGGCTTGGGCTATCAGGACGCGAAAATCACCGAGGCGGGCCCGGAGTCGCCGCAGACGGTGGGCTCGCCCATCTATCAGGTACCGGACTGGACCGGCAATGGAGCCGTGTCATATACGACTCAGTTGACCAGCGACTGGAAGATGGTGAGCGGCGCCGACTATTCCTACATCGGCCGCAGCTACAGCGGCAACAATGAACCCAGCGACCCGCGGCTTCGTCCGGCCTATCGGCTCATCAATGCCCGCTTCGCCTTCGCTCAGGGACCGCTCGAAATTGCCTTGGTCGGCAAGAACCTCGGCAATGAGGTCGCGAATCTCGGCGACAGCCGCTCGATTGCGGCGGAAACGCCGGGACGGCCGCGGCTGTTCGTGAATCAGCCAAGGACCATTGGCGTGGAGTTTCGCGAGTCTTTCTGACAAGAATGCGAACATTGCAGCGCCGCTTTCTGTGGATCGTCGGTGCGCTCTTTCTCGGCGCGGGCCTCGCTGCGTGCGGTAAACCCGAAGTGAAGCCCGTGGGTACCGTGCTGGTTTCAATGGCCGACAACAGCTACTCGCCCGCCATCGTGCGGGTACCCGTGGGCGGATCCATCGTATTCATCAACGCCGGCCGCAACGACCATAACGTTTTCGCGGCGGATAAATCCTGGTCGAGCGAGAAGTCCTTCGGCAACATCATATTGCACCCGGGCGAGATGACCGAGATCGTGCTCAACAAGGCGGGCGTATATCCGTTCTATTGCAGTTTTCACGCGACGCCCGATGCCAAGGTGGGGATGGTCGGCGTGGCCGTCGTAGGCGACGTCCAATATACGCCGCCGTCCGGTACCCGCGGGATTCTCCCCACGGTCGAAAAGCCGACCGGGGTGACGCGCCGCGTGCCGCAAGAGTATCCGACGATTCAGAACGGCGTCGATGCCGCGAATCCGGGCGATCTGGTGCTCATCGACAAAGGTGAATACAACGAAGCAGTGTTCGTTACGACACCCAGTGTGACGTTGCGCGGCGTGGATAGGAATGCCGTCATACTGGATGGTAAGTTTGAGCTCGGCACCGGCATCATGGTCGGCGGCAACGGCGTGGCCATCGAAAACATGACCGCGCGGCACTACACCCTCAATGGATTCTTTTGGACTGCCGTCAAGGGTTTTCGCGGCTCTTATCTGACCGCTTACAACAATGGCGATTACGGCATCTACGCTTTCGGAGCGAGCGACGGGCTGTTTGAACATTCGCTCGCCAGCGGCTCGCCGGATTCGGCATTCTATGTGGGTCAATGCGCGCCGTGCCGGGTGGTTCTAAACGATGTCATCGGCAATTACAGCGGCCTCGGTTATTCGGGGACCAATTCGAGCGGCGACATGTATGTATTGAATTCACGCTTCGAGCACAATCGCAGCGGAATCGGCACCACGACGTTTGACATCGAATTGAACCCGCCGGGCCGCGACACGACCATCGTCGGCAATGTGGTGAGCGATAGCGGTCTCGATAATGAGGCCGCCGGCTTCTATGCGACCGAGACGTTGGCGGGAAACGGCATCGGGTTGGTGGGAACGCACAACAATCACGTCGCGCATAATCTGGTCGTGCGCAGCCGCAATAACGGAATTTTGGTGCTGCCGCTCCTGGATCGGCACTACTGGCCATCGACGGGCCATGTCATCCGCCAGAATACCGTACTCGGCTCCGGACGCGCGGATCTTGCGGCCGGCGGATTCGGGACCATCGGAAATTGCTTTTCGGAAAACGTGTTTCGGACCTCGCTGCCCTGGGGACTGCAAGCCCTGAACGGTTGCGGGCGAATGCGGATACCCATTGCCTCGGACCTCTCCGGCGACATGACCTTTTTCGGTGCCATTGCGCAGATATACCTGGGTCAGTTTACCGTCAACGATTACCGCACCCGCCCGGTGCCGGCGGCGCAAGTGAATATGCCCGGCGGAGCGGACGCACCCGTACGGCCCGCCGTCAACGTCTTCGCGGGATTACGGCTTGACATTGACTCGATCAAGACACCCACCGAGAGCGCCGCAACGGCCGGTCCCGTCGTTGCGCGGCGTGAGGAATGAAATGCCGTCGCTGTTTTCAGTTTCCAACCCTGCCAGCGTTTTTCAGATCTGGTTCGTCGTGTACCTGTATCTGCTGCCGTTTGCTCTATACGCCGTATGGGCGTCGCTCGCGGTGATGGACTTGAGCGGTCAAGGCGGAGGCGCGGCGCGCGTCGCTTGGGGAGCATTTGTCATCCTGGTGCCCTTGCTGGGCGGCGCTTGGTATTTGCTCGGCGCGGCTCGAACGCTCAGGCGATCTGCCCGGGTTGCAATCGTGCTGACCGGACTGATCGTCTGGCTGCTGCCATTGGCGCTCGGACTATGGCTTGTCTGGGGCCCCCTGGGACCCAAGGCACTCAGCTGAAGCTCATTCAACGGGAGATGGATCATGATCGTCACTTTGCCCAGCAACCTGCAAATGATTCTCGGGTTGTATGCCTATCTCTTGCCGCTGCTGCTTTACGTGCTGTGGACCACGGTCGCCTTGTGGGACCTCGGCGGCCGGGCTGAAACCACTGCGGCCAAAACCTGCCTCTGGGTCCTTCTGATATTAGCGCTGCCTTTCATAGGCGCACTCGCCTACCTCTTCCTGAGCGGCTCGAGGCTGACGCCGCGAATCAAATTGATCGCCCTCGGCGGCGGCGCTGCCTATTTGCTGGTCTTGGCGCTCGGACTCTCGATCGGCGGAGTGAGCTGATCATGGTCATGCGCCGCCGCGATTTATTCGGACTCGGCGGCGTCGGCGGAGCGCTGGGCCTGTTGGGCGGCCTGGCATGGCCGGGCGCGAAGCGGATGGCGGCCAAGTACTCGAATGCCGCTCCGTTGCCGCTGCTAGACCTCGATTGCTCGAGCGATGCCGCCGGCGGCAGCGGCATCGGCTATTCCGCAAAGTTCGCCCCTCCAGGCTATCTTGCGGCCGGCAGCCGCGACAGCTTACATACGCCGCCGCCGTGGACACCGCGAAGCAACGAGGTGCGCGAGTTTGATTTGTCGGTCATCGAAACCACGCTCGAGGTCGCGGATGGGCAAACCGTCACGGCGTGGGCATACGGCGGAACGGTTCCCGGTCCGATCGTGCGCGCAACCGTCGGCGATCGTCTCAAGGTCACCTTGGGCAATCACGGCAACTGCACGCATAGCATTCACTTTCACGGTGCCCACGACGTCTCCCAAGACGGACTCGCGCGGGTCGCAAAGGGTGAAAGTCATTCCTACGAATTCGACGCCGGACCTGTGGGACTACATCCTTATCATTGCCACGTTCCGCCCTACGCGCGCCACGTAGGTAAGGGAATGTATGGAGCGATGCTCGTCGACCCCCTCGAGCCGAGACCCGTCGCGCACGAATTTGTTTTATCTCTGTGCGGCTTCGATGTCGACGGCGATGGAGAAAACGATGTTTATGCCTGGAATGGCATGGCGGGATACTACGAGCGCTTTCCGCTCAAGGTGCCCGCGGGGGAGCTCGTTCGCCTTTACGTGATCAACATGGTTGAGCCCGACCCCATCGCGTCGTTTCATTTACATGCTCAAACCTTTGATTTGTACCGATCCGGGACCGCCGTGCTGCCTCATGAACACACCGACATCGTGAGTCTCGGCCCTGCGGAGCGAGCCATTCTCGAATTTCGACTGCCGCGACGCGGCCGCTACATGTTTCATCCGCATCAGAGCCGCATGGCTGAGCGGGGTGCGATGGGCTGGATTGTCGCCATATGATGCGCTCGGTAGACTCAGCGAGTGAACGTAAATCCACCATGCGGCGGCGATCGCTTGCTATGAGTAAAGTATCTTGGAAAATTCTGCCCCGGACCGCCCGCAGCCCGTTGGTCTGCGCCCGCAGCCCGTTGGTCTTGAGCTGCGCCCTGCTGCTGGGAGCGATTTGGGCCGGATCCGCCCGTGCCGAGCTGCCGTCGGACACGGCGCGCGGTTTTCAATCGGCGACCATCCCGGTACCCGCATCCAAGCACTGGGTATGGGTCAACGACTTCGTATTTCCGCACATGGCCGACGGCATGGCCTATCTCGTCGATGGCGATAGCGGACGATATTTGGGAACGCTGAGCACGGGGTATGGATACTCGCACCTGCTGCTTTCCCGCGACGGCAAACTGATCTATTCGCCGGAGACCTACTTCTCGCGCGGCACGCGCGGCGAGCGCACGGACGTGGTGACCCTGTACGATCCTGCCACGCTCGGCGCCGTCGGCGAAATTGCGATCCCGCCGAAGCGCTCGTCCAACCTGCCGATGCTCGGCAACCAGATTTTGACGGACGACGATCGATTCCTCTTGATCTACAACTTCAATCCGTCCCAGGGCATCACCGTCGTCGACACGAAAACCCGCAAGTTCGTGCGCGAGATCGAGAGCCCGGGCTGTGCGCTGGAATTCCCCACGGGACCGCGCTCGTTCTTCACCGTGTGCGGCGACGGTTCACTGCTGCTGGTGACCCTCGACGATAACGGTGGCGCGGAGACCAAACGCACGCAACCGCTGCTCAGCATGGGCGACGATCCGGTGACGGAAAAAGCCGTCCGCATCGGCCGAACCTGGTATTTCGTCACGTTCAACGGACGCATTCTGCCGCTCGAGGTCGATGCACAGCATGCGAGCGTCGGACCCATCTGGTGGCTCACCTCCGAAGCGGAGCGCAAGGACGGCTGGCGCCCCGGCGGGGTGCAGCAGCTGGCGGTGAACGCCGGCAAATCGCGGCTGTATGCCCTCATGCACCGGGGCGGCATCGAGACGCACAAAGATCCGGGCAAGGATGTCTGGGTTTACGATGTGTCGACGCGGCAGCGGGTGCAGCAATTTCCGCTCAAGGACCTCGCGAGCGCGATCCAACTCTCGACCGATGCGCAGCCGTTGATGTACAGCATCTACATCGATAAGCCGAATCTCGACGTCTACGACGCGGCAAGCGGCAAGCTGCTGCGGACCGTGGAGAATATCGGCACGACACCCACGGTCATGGTCACACCTTGAAGCTCGATCCCGCGTTCGGATACTTGATCGTCGCCGGCGCCGCGCTGCTGCTGGCCGCCGCCGGCGGCCACAAGCTGCGCAACTTGAGTCTCTTTACCGAAGTGATCGCGGCGTATGGCGTGTTGCCCGAGGCGTGGGCGCGGCGCTCCGCAGCATTCATCCCCTGCATTGAAATTGCGATTGCGGCATCGCTGCTGTGGGCACCCTCGCGTCCGTGGGCGGCCGCGGCCGCCATGGGACTTCTGCTCGGCTACGCGGCGGCCCTGGGAGTGAACCTGGTCCGCGGGCGGCGCGAACTCGATTGCGGTTGCGGCACCTCCGGCAATCGCCGCCCGATCGCGGCTTGGATGGTGTGGCGCAATCTATTCATCGCGCTGGCTCTCGGAATCACCGTGCTGCCGTGGAACGCGCGGCCCCTCGGTGCCGCCGATCTCTTGACGGTGATGGGCGGCCTCGCGGTGGGCGCCGTGCTCTACGCGGCCATCGATCAATTGCTCGGCGAAGTGGCGCCGCAAGCGCGGCGGCTGCGCGGAAGCCCCGCATGACGGCGCTCGCGGTGTCGAATGTCACGCTTTGGTTCGTGGTGATCGGGCTTTCGATCGCACTGCTCGCGGTGGTGCGTCAGCTCGGCGTTCTTCATGAGCGCATCGCACCGGTCGGCGCTCTCATGCTGGCGAAGGGGCTCAAGGTGGGCGAGTTCGCACCCACGGTCACGGTGCAGGATCTCGAGGGCCGCTCGCTGACCCTGGGGGCCGTGCGGGCGGACGAGCGCGCCACCTTGCTCATGTTCATGTCGCCGACCTGTCCCGTATGCAAGGTATTGCTGCCGGTCTTGAAATCGAGTCTGGCATCGGAACGGGAATGGCTCGACATCATCCTGGCAAGCGACGGCGAGAATTCGCGGCAGCGCGAGTTCGTGCTGGCTCACCGCCTCGGCGGTTTTCCGTACGTCGTTTCCGCTCCGCTCGGCATTGCCTACCAGGTGAGCCGGCTGCCTTTCGCGGTGCTGATCGATGCGCAGGGCGTGCTGCGGGCGCGGGGAATCGTCAATTCCCGCGAACATCTGGAGAGCCTGTTCGAAGCGAAGCGGCTCGGTTTCGCATCGATTCAGGATTATTTTGAAGCGGCCGCGGCGCATCAGGCTGCATGAGCCGGCCAGTGCCGGGCGCAGAGGAATTTTTTTTCATGAAATGGTTCGATGTCTTTGCGGAAAATTCGGCGCGTACGCTCGCACGGCGCACGTCGCGGCGCAATGTGCTCGCCGGCCTCGGGACTTTTCTTTTGGGAGCCACGACGATTCCGCTGCTCCCCGTGGCGCGCGGCGCCGAGACCCCGCCCAAGGGAGGTGCCGCAGGCGCCGCCGCGCCCGGAACCGGTGCGTCCGGTGCCGACCCCGGCGATCCGTCATCCTGCGATTACTGGCGGCACTGCGCCTTGGATGGCTTCATGTGTTCCTGCTGCGGAGGATCGCAATCGGTGTGCCCGCCCGGCACGGACATGTCGCCGGTGACGTGGATCGGCACCTGCCACAACCCTGGCGACGGCAAGGACTACGTCATCTCGTATAACGATTGCTGCGGCAAGAGCGCTTGCGGCCGATGCTTCTGCAATCGCAACGAGAGGGACAGTTCGCTGTTTCAGCCGGGCAGATCCAATGACTACAACTGGTGCTCCGGAAACTCCAAGGCCAATATCCCCTATCATTGCTCGACCGCGCGCGTCGTCGGTGCGGCCAGCTAGAGCATGCGCGGGCGCGTCGCCTTCGCGGCCATGGCCCTTTCCTGGGCCGGCGCGAATTGCGCATGGAGTTACCAGCCGGCCGTCAATTTCCAATTGAATTGCATGGGATGCCATCTCGCCGACGGCTCCGGCGAGCCGGGCCGGGTTCCCTCGATACGCCGCTCGCTGGTGCTGTTTTCAGCCACGCCGCAAGGCCGCGAGTTCGTCATCCGAGTTCCGGGGGTCGCGCAATCGCCGCTCTCCGACGAGGACACGGCGGCGCTGCTCAACTGGCTGGCGAGAAATCTCAGCGACTTGGCCCTACCATCGGGTTTCGCCGACTATTCCGCGGCGGAAATCCAAAAGTCGCGCTCCCGCCCTCTGACGCGCGTCAGCGTCATGCGGGCGCGCCTGATGAAAGCGGCCGCATCCGCTTCCGCTGATCAACCGGGCGCGGGAAGCCCTCGATAGCCGCGAGCGATGCGGTAGTAATAGCGGCGAATCACGCCGTTGCCGCGCGTTAATACGCCCTCCTTGATCGGCTCGAGTACGCTGACGCTCGCCTGCACCTCATCCGTGGAAAGATCTTCGCGCTGCCAGGCGACGAGCAACAGCGTGCGGCCCTTTTCCTGCGCGAGCGGAAACCACCTCTCGTACATCAGGCCGACCTGGCCGAAAAGATGCGCGCTCGAGATCTCGCTCACCGATTTCGCATGGTCCGGCGAGTAGAACGCGAGCTCGCTCGCGATCGCATAGCGATCCATGCCGACGATCAGGAGATCGCCCCCAGCGGTTTTTTCGATGCCATCCGCGATGCGATTGATCTCCGTACCGAACTCGCGCCAGCCCACGGGCATCCATTCGGAATGTCTGCTGTAGCCGAGTCCCTGAATGCCGAATGCCAGAAAATAGAGTCCGAAACCATAAAACAGCAGCAGCACGACGATGGTCGGGACCCAGGTCGCGCGGATCCAGGCGCGGACCCTCGTCATCACCTTGGGACCGGAATGCGTGAGGCCAAAAGCCAGCGCCGGAAGCACCGCCAGCAGCGGGGCGCCGGTCCAGTCCACTTTGACTTCGTGCCGCAGGCTGAAAACCACGAACACCGCGAGAGGCACCAGAACCGTCACTTGAATGAACCGCCACGCGCGCCGCTTCTCGTCCGAATCGTCTCGCCCGGCCGATGCCGGTGCATCACCGAGAAGCAGCACTGCCGTGGCCGCCATCCCGGTCGGCGTCAGCAGCAGGACCCAGGAGCCGAGGAGCTTATGGAATTGAAATCTGGGATGCTCCGCGAGCCGGCGCGAGGTCTGGAAGACGAAGGAGATCCATTCGTTCTGCGCATTCCACACGAGCACGGGTGAAAAAATGGCGCAGGCCAACAATGCGGCGCCATACGGCTCGAAGCGCCGCAACCAGAGCCGCGAGCGCGCGTCGAGCAGCATGAAAATGAAGGTCGACAGGCCCAGCAGGGCCATGGTGTACTTCGATAGCAGCCCTAATCCCAAGCATACGCCCGCCCACCACCACGCCTCGCGGCGGCCGGCCAGCAGCGCACGCTCCAGAAAATACAGAGTGGCCGCCCACGCTGCCATCAGCGGCGCGTCCGGGGTCATGAGCAGTCCGGTCAGAAAGAAAAACGGCAACGCCTGCATCAGCGCCGCCGCCGCCAGCCCCGCGGGCTCGCCGAACAGATTGCGCGTCAAGCGATACATGAACCACGAACCGATGGCCCCACAGGCGAGCGCCCCGATGCGCACGCCGAATTCGGTATTGCCGAACACGGCGGTTCCCGCACTGATCAGCCATCCCACCATCGGCGGGTGGTCGAGATAGCCGAAATCGAGGTGCCGTGAATAGTTCCAGTAGTAGGTTTCCTCCGGCAGGAGCTCCACTTGGCCGCTGTACATCAATCGCAGCACCCATGCAAAGGCCACGATGCCGACGGCTCCTGCGCGCCAGCCCACGCCGCTGCCGAGAAGCCATATCGGAGACGAAATGCAGTACGCATACCCCGGCCGCACCACCGCCACCGTGGCGAGGACCGCGAAGGCGATCGCCGCCTGCCCCGGCCATCCCCAACCGTTCGTCAGCAACGCAAACACGCCGCTGCGCAGGAAAAACGCCAGCAGCGTCACGATCAGCACATGCACGTAGAAGGCAAATTCCCTGTTCCGGCCGTTCGCGCCGGCCGCGGCAAGCAGGTGCGGCCAGTAGCAGACTGCCGAGGCGGCCATGAAGCCTATGATCTGGCTGCGCCCGGTGGAGGTGCCCGCGCCGACCGCCGCCAAGTAGGCGAGAAGATCGATGACCGGTCCGAGCACGGCCGAGGCGTCGATTCGCGCCGTGCTCCGGCGCAGGTATGGAGGAGCCGTTTGCCACTTCATTTTTGTAATACTCCCCTCGAGGCCGCACCGCAGTCGCATGCGCGCTAAGCAGGTGATTCTCGGTGCGCCGCGCGCGGCGGTCAATGGCCGCGCGCGATATCAATGCATGGCCACGAACCCATAGGCCTTGAATGCGGCATCGCCTCCGGGACCGCGGATAAAGTCGATGAGCTTGGCCGCGGCAGGTTTCGCCGTGGCCGTCAGGGCAATCGGATAGACGATCGGCGCGTGCGAATTGATGGGAAACACGTCGACTATCCGCACGTTCTTGTCGATCAGGGCGTCCGTTTCATAGACGATGCCGAGCGGCGCTTCGCCGCGATCGACGAACGCCAGCGCCGAACGGACACTGTCGGCGCGTATCAGCCGATCGGTCAGGTCCGTCCAGATTCCAAGGTTCGTCAAGGCCTCCTGCGCATAGCGGCCGACCGGCACCGAATCCGGGTCGCCGGTGGCCAGGCGATGCTTTCCGAGCGCCGCGGCAAGCGGGAAATTGGCCTCTATTTTCAGTTTGATCGTGCTGTCGGCCGGGCAAATCAGGACCAGCCGATTGCTCACCACATCGTGCCGGCTTTGCGGCTGGATCAAGTTCCGCTTTTGCAGATAGTCCATCCAATCCAAATCAGCTGAGAAAAATACGTCCGCCGGTGCACCGCTCTCGATCTGGCGAGCCAGGGTGGAGCTTGCGGCAAACGAAAATTTCACGGGAATGGAGGTTTCCCTGGTGAAGGCATCGCCGAGATCCTGCAGGACATTCGTCAGAGATGCCGCACCGAATACCGTGATCGCCCGCGCCTCCGGATCGGCGGCAAACGCCGGCGGCCCGGCCAGCAATACGCAAAGAACGAGCCAAACACCAACGATTTTTTTCATGCTGTGCCGCCGGATTTCAATATGTTTCATTGTATACAGCGTTAGCGGCCGTGCGCTACTTTGGGCCGCAAAGTCGGCAGCCAGCCGCGATGGCGACGGCGACGGTCCGCCGCGCTGCACTTCAAGGTGCCGGGTTACAATGCGGCTTCGCCATGCCTCACCGCCTCCCTTCCGCTGATGCGCCGATGCGCACCGTTCGCCAGGCGCTGGTCCGCCAGCTTGGCAAGGCGATCGCCGGCCTCAAGCGGCGCAGTCCTTCCGATCATGCGGTTCATGAAGCCCGCAGGGAACTCAAGCGTGCGCGCGCCGCTTTGCGGCTCTTGCGCCGCTGCATCGGCGACACGGCGTATCGGCGGGAAAACGCGCTGATCCGCGATGCGGCCAAGCCTCTGACCCCGCTGCGCGATGCCAAGGTGCTGCTCGAAACGCTGCGAAGCTTGGAACCGGCGATGGGCGGGCACGGCGCGGGCGCGTGTGTTCGGGCTCTTTACCGCCTATCGCAGCAAGAGCGGCGCAGCTCACGGCAGTTGCGGCCCAAGGAATTGAGCGCCGCCGCCAAGGCGCTCTCTGCGGTGAAGCGCCGGATGGAGGGTGTTTCGAATTCACGGCTGGACCGAGCATCTCTCGGCGCGGGACTCAAGCGCACCTACAAATCCGGACGCAGGGCTTTTGCGCGCGTGCGGCGGAACGCCACGGATGAGCGCCTCCATGAATGGCGCAAGCAAGTAAAGTATTTCGCCAATCAGCTCGACATCGCCCTGCCGTTCGTCGCGAAACTAGCTGCGAAAAGCGGCAAAACATCTCGTCGGCTGGCGGAGCGGCTGGGCGATGATCACGACCTCGCGGTGCTCAATGATAAAATTCGCCGGTTTACCAAGGACGCGGGCGCCGCAAGCTTGGGCGGCGGGATGCGGGAGTTGACCGCGCGTCTTGCCGGCCGGCGCAAGACGCTGCAAGCCACGGCGTATCGGCTCGGGCAGCGGCTCTATGCGCCGCGGCGAGGGCACGCGCTAGAATAGGTGCGCGGAGTGCAAAGCATTAACACGGGGGAACCGCGATGTCTAAATTCTTAACGTTGTGCGGCTTGCTGTTGGCGGGATTCACGGCCCTCGCGGCTGGGATGACTCTCAAGCCGGGGCTGTGGGAGATCAAGGTCGTCAAGCAGGTCATGGATGGCCGCGACATGTCCGCGCAAATGGCGGCCGCCGCCGCCAATATGCAGCAGGCGATGGCCAATATGACGCCTGAGCAGCGCGCCAAGATGCAGGCGATGCTCCCCAGCACCGCGGGATTGGGCGGCAACGGCGGCTTTCGCATCTGCGTGAGTCCCGAGATGGCGAAGCGCAATACTCCCGTGATCGACAAGGACGGCCGGTGCCAGCCTGCCACGGTGAATCACAGCGGCAACGTCACGACCTACGAGTTCAGCTGCAGCTCCAATGGCTCCTCGAGGCAAGGCAAGGGTCAGGTCACGACGGTCGGCGATGTGATCACGACTGTCGCCGACATGACGAGCACCACTGCGAATGGCGCCACCCATGTCATGCATAACGAGTCGGAAATGCATTTTCTCGGAGCGGACTGCGGCGATCTAAAACCCATCGAGCCGCCCAAGCAGCAGCCGTAGCCGCTGTCCTGCAGCAAAAACCCTACATGGGGCAGCCCGGTTGCCCCTACAGCGGACCCACTTCTCGGTTTGGGTGATTCCACGTACTGAAACCCCAACGCGATCAAGCTTTTGCGAGCGACCGCACAAAGAACGGTCCCTGCAATATGTAATTTTCGTGGCATGTTCAGAACCTGGTCGGGGCTTCGGGGAGATCGGCTGACCGGCGACCAATCCGGTCGCCATCGGGCACGCTTTTCCCGCTCGCCCGCCCGCGCGCTTTTCGTATTGGGGTTGCTGGCAGCCCTCGCGCGTCCCGCCGCAGCCAACACCTGTGCACCGGCAGCGGTCCAGGGTACCGCGCCCAGCGACTATCAGACCTATTGCTGGCTCGACTTTACGGGCTATTCGGATGCGCAGGCGCAGGCCGGCGGCCAGGTATTTAGTTTCTCCCTGCCCGACGGCTCGACGCTGACCTTGACCCTGCAGGTCACCACCAACAAGACCAATCCGGCGCTCAACGCCCACGCCGTACCCTCGTGGAGCGGATCGGCCATCGGCCACAGCGGTTTTTCCGGGATTCCCGGCAATCCGGTGCTGTACGAATCGCAGAGCGGGTCGACCGTGCACGTCGTCCTCAACAACATCAACGTGACGCCGCCGGCCGGCAGCGGTGTCACCGACACCTATGCCATCATCGCCGCCGACGGCGAATCGACCAACCAGGGCGAATCGCTGTCGTTCACGACCAACGGCTCGCCGTGGGCCGAGGTCGCGCAGATCCCCAACGGCCCCAACTTCCCCACCCTCGCCGGTGTGGGAACGAACACGGTGACCGAAACCGGCCTCGCCGGCACCGTGGGCGCCTTTGCATTTGCATCAGTCAACAATCCCACGGTCGTGTCGTCGGTCTTGGTAGGCACCGGCCTGCAGGGCGCCATGTTCGCGGTGCGCTATGCCTCGATGGCGGTCAATGCGCAGTTCAACGGCACGCGCGCCAATGCCGCTGATCAATTTACCTACAGCGTCAAGACGCTCGGCGGCCAAACGCTCGCCTCGAACTCCACCACGGGTACGGGTCTCGGTCCATTTACGCCCGCCAGCCTCGCGACCATCGCCGCTGGATATCCCTTTGTCGTCAACGAAGTGCAGGCAGCGGGAAGCGTCAGTCCGGCCACCGACTATGCCGTGTCCCTGACCTGTACCAATCAAACCACCGGCAGCTCATCGACCGTGCTACCGACCAATCAGGCCGTCAGCACCTACACATTTGCCAGCCTGCAGTATGGCGATGCCATCAACTGTCTGTTCACCGACACCGCGAATCGCGCCAATCTGACGATCGCGAAGACCGGGCCGGCGAGCGTCAGCGGGGGCGCAGCGGTCAAGTACACGCTCGTGGTCGCCAATGCAGGTCCGCTCGCCGCGAACGGCACCGTCGTACAGGATCCCGCGGTCGCCAATTTCACCGCGACGGCAGTCGCGTGCACCGCGGTCTCCGGCGGCGCCGTGTGTCCCAGCAGTGCGGTGCTGACCGTCGCCAATTTGCAGGGCGCCGGCATTTCCATCCCGACCTTGCCGAACGGCGGGACCGTGACGTTGACGGTAAGCGGCACCGCCGGCGCCGCCAACATCACCAATGTGGCCGGCGTCACTCCACCCGCGGGGCTCGTCAACAGCAACCCCACTCCGACCTCGACCGCGGTAACGACCGTCACGCCTGGGGCGGACGTCGCGACCGCGCTGAGTTTCCCCGCGAGCGTGAATGCCGGCCAGCCGGTCACGGGCACGCTGCTCTTCACCAACAGTGGACCGAGCTCGGCGGCCGGTGTGACCTATACCTTGAGCGTTGCCGCCAACCTCGCCGCAGCGCCGACACTCTCCGGATTGCCGGCGGGTGCCACTTATACGTACATCCCCGGCACCGGCGTCATCACGTTGTCGGGCATGCCCGCGACGCTCGCGTCGGGCACGAGCGTGGGTCCGATCACGGTGAGCTACACGCAGCCCGCCTCGGGGACCTCGGTCGTGACATCCACGATCAACAGCACCACCCCGGATCCGAATCCCGCCAACAACACAGCGACCGTCACGATCGCGGGATCGCTGATCGCGGACGTTGCAGCCAAACTGACTTTCCCGGCGAGCGTGAATGCCGGCCAACCGGTCGCAGGCACGGTGCTGTTCACCAACAATGGGCCGAGCACCGCGGCCGGCGTGACCTACACCTTGAGCGTTGCCGCCAACCTCGCCGCAGCACCGACACTCTCCGGATTGCCGGCGGGCGCCACCTATACTTACGTCCCCGGCACGGGCGTCATCACCTTGACGGGCATGCCCGCGACGCTCGCGTCGGGCTCGAACGTGGGCCCGATCACCGTGAGCTACACGCAGCCCGGTTCGGCGACCTCCGTCGTGACTGCCACGATCAACAGCACCACCACGGATCCGAATCCCGCCAACAACACGGCGACCGCCACGATCACGGGATCGCTGATCGCGGACGTCGCGACCGCGCTGAGCTTCCCCGCGAGCGTGAATGCCGGCCAACCGGTCGCAGGCACGGTGCTGTTCACCAACAATGGGCCGAGCACGGCGGCCGGCGTGACCTACACCTTGAGCGTTGCCGCCAATCTCGCCGTTGCGCCGACGCTCTCCGGATTGCCGGCGGGTGCCACGTATACGTACGTCCCCGGCACCGGCGTCATCACCTTGACGGGCATGCCCGCGACGCTCGCGTCGGGCACGAACCTGGGCCCGATCACGGTGAGCTACACGCAGCCCGGTTCGGCGACCTCCGTCGTGACTGCCACGATCAACAGCACGACCACGGATCCAAACCCCGCCAACAACACGGCGACCGTCACGATCGCGGGATCGATGATCGCGGACGTCGCGACCGCGCTGAGCTTCCCGGGGAACGTGAACGCCGGCCAACCGGTCGCGGGCACGGTGCTCTTCACCAACAATGGACCGAGCACCGCGACCGGCGTGACCTACACCTTGAGCGTTGCCGCCAATCTCGCCGCAGCACCGACACTCTCCGGATTGCCGGCGGGTGCCACCTATACGTACGTCCCCGGCACCGGCGTCATCACCTTGACGGGCATGCCCGCGACGCTCGCGTCAGGCACGAACGTGGGCCCGATCACGGTGAGCTACACGCAGCCCGGTTCGGCGACCTCCGTCGTGACTGCCACGATCAACAGCACGACCACGGATCCGCATCCCGCCAACAACACGGCGGCCGCTACGATTAGCGGCAGCGCCCTGGCTGATGTCGCGACCAAGCTGAACTTCCCGGCGAGCGTGAACGCGGGACAACCGGTTACGGGCACGGTGCTCTTCACCAACAACGGTCCCAGTACCGCGAGCGGAACGACCTTCACCTTGAGCGTTGCCGCCAATCTCGCCGTAGCGCCGACACTCTCCGGATTGCCGGCGGGTGCCACTTATACGTACATCCCCGGCACCGGCGCCATCACTTTGACAGGCATGCCGGCCACGTTGGCATCCGGCGTGAGCTTGGCGCCGATCACCGTGAGCTACACGCAGCCCGGTTCGGCGACCTCCGTCGTGACTGCCACGATCAACAGCGCGACCACGGATCCAAACCCCGCCAACAACACGGCGACCGTCGCGATCGCGGGATCGCTGATCGCGGACGTTGCAACCAAACTGAATTTCCCGGCGAGCGTGAATGCCGGACAGGCGGTCGCAGGCACCGTGCTCTTCACCAACAATGGACCGAGCACGGCGGCCGGCGTGACCTACACCTTGAGCGTTGCCGCCAATCTCGCCGTAGCGCCGAAACTCGGCGGTTTGCCCGCGGGCGTCACGTACGCCTACGTCCCAAGCACCGGCGTCATCACCTTGTCGGGCATGCCGGCGACGCTGGCGTCGGGCGCGAGCGTGGGCCCGATCACGGTGAGCTACACCCAGCCCGGTTCGGCGATCTCCGTCGTGACTGCCACGATCAATAGCACGACCACGGATCCGAATCCCGCCAACAACACGGCGACCGCAACCATCAACGGCTCGATGATCGCGGATGTCGCAACCAAACTGAATTTCCCGGCGAGCGTGAACGCCGGCCAACCGGTCGCGGGTACGGTGCTCTTCACCAATAGCGGACCGAGCACGGCGAGCGGCGTGACGTACACCTTGAGCGTCGCCGCCAACCTCGCCGCGCCGCCGAAGGTCGGCGGTTTGCCCACAGGCGTCACTTATACGTACGTCCCCGGCACCGGCGTCATCACCTTCTCCGGCATGCCGGCGACGCTGGCGTCGGGCGCGAGCGTAGGACCGATCAGCGTGAGCTACACGCAGCCCGCCTCGGGGACTTCGATCGTGGCCTCCACGGTCAATAGCACGACCACGGACCCAAATCCCGCCAATAACACCGCGACCGCCACGGTCACCGGCGTGCCGGTCGCCGATGTCGCGGCGAAATTGTCGTTCCCGCCCCACGTGAACGCCGGGCAGACCGTCACGGGCACGGTGCTGTACACCAATAACGGACCCAGCACGGCCAGCGGCACGACCTTCACCTTGAGCGTCGCCGCCAATCTTCCCACGCCGCCGGCGCTGACGGGTTTGCCGCCAGGCGTCACCTATGCCTATGTTCCGAGCACCGGCGTCATCACGTTGAGCGGTACGCCGAGCACGCTGGCCGCAGGCGCGAGCTTGGGCCCGATCGGCCTCTCCTATACGCAGCCCGCGTCAGGTACATCCACCGTGCGTGCCGCGATCGGCACCGCGACCCTCGATTCGGATCCTGCCGAGAGCCGTGCCTCGGTCACGGTCACCGGCGCCGTCGCCGAGCTCGTGGGCACGGTGTTCATCGACAACAACCAAAATGGGATTTTCGACGCCGGCGACAGCGGATTCTCCGGCGCCACCGTCGAGCTTTTGTCCGGCACGCATGTTGTCGAGACCGCGCTCACCAATGCCTCCGGACGCTACACGTTCACCAGCGCCGTGCCGGGCAACTACTCGGTGGCGGTCGTCGCTCCAAAGGGCTACGTCGGCGATACGCCGTCGCCGGTCGCCGTCAGCTTAGGCGGAGCTACGGCGGTGCTGGTGAATTTTGGCGAGATTCCGGCGGGCGCGGTCGGTGCCCTGGTACTGACGAAAACCTCGCCGCTGGTGAATGTCTCGGCGGGCCAGTCGGTTCCGTACACCATCACCGCGCGCAATTCGCAGAACTCCGCGATCATCAACAGCACCGTCTCCGATCTCATGCCCGCCGGATTCCGTTACCGCGCGGGCAGCGGCGCGATCAACGGCAAAAAGACCGATCCGACGGTCAATGGACGTGAACTTACCTGGACTCATCTGAGTTTTGCGCCCGGCGAGACCAAGACGTTCACGTTGGTGCTCACCGCGGGAGCGGGCGTCGGCGGCGGTGACTACGTCAATCAGGCGACTGCTTACAACAGCCTCACGCATGGACTGATAGCGAATCTGGCGAGCGCCACGGTACGCATCGTCGGCGACCCAACATTCAATTGTCCCGATCTCATCGGCAAGGTATTCGACGACGCCAATGCAAACGGCGTGCAGGATCCGGGCGAGAAGGGCATCGCCGGAGTCCGCCTGATTACCGCGCAGGGGCTGTTGGTGACGACCGATGCAGAGGGACGCTATCACATCGCGTGTCCGGTGGCGTCACCGAGCGATATGGGCTCGAATTTTATCGTCAAGGTCGACGAGCGCACGCTGCCCTCGGGCTATCGGCTCACCACCGACAATCCGGAAACCGTGCGCCTGACGGCCGGCAAGGTATCCAAGCTCAACTTCGGCGCCACCATCCATCACGTCGTACGCATCGAGGTCAACGACGCCGCGTATGACGGCAACGCTCTCTCCGGCCAAGTCGCGGATCGTCTCGATGCGCTCGTCGCCTCGCTCAAAGATCAGAAAGCCATCGTACGGCTGGCCTATGAAGCTTCGCATGAGTCCGACGCACTGGTGAACGCGCGCATGCAGATTCTGAAGAGCGCCGTTGCCGCTCTGTGGAAGGCCAAGGAATGCCGCTATCCGCTCACCATCGAAGAAGACATCGTGCGCGACTCGCGGCCGGCGGATGCCGGCGGGACGAGTACTCCATGATGTCACGGAGTTCAATCCTGGCCGGATGCGGGCTGCTTTCCATCGCCTGGCACAGCGCCGCGTTCGCAGATGCCGCCGGCCCGCAGAACTGCTGGCGGCTGGCCGGCGGCACGCTCGCCTGCACGGATGTCGCGCCTGATCACGCACCGCCGAATACCGAGCGCTCCCAGCCCGCCTCGCCACCCTCCGGCGCCCTGGTCAAACGCCTGATCGCGGCAGTGGCTACGGTGCCGAAGCAACCGCCTTCGAACATTCTGCAGCTTTTCGACACGGTCGAGAAGGCCAACTTCGCCTCGGGCAGCGACGAACTCACCTCCATTGCCACCGCGAAACTGGACGCCTTCGCCGCTTCGCTGCGCGCTCTGCATCCGCTGCGTATTCTGGTCACCGCACACACCGACTCGCAGCGTCTGGTGCGCGAGGCGCGCAAGCAGTTCGGCACGAACCAGCGCCTGTCGGAGGCGCGCGCCGCGCGGGTGGTGCAGTACTTGGAAGGCGCCTTGAGCCTGCCCGAGGACGCTTTTGCGATCCAAGGATTCGGCGAGAGCCGGCCGGTCGCGCGCAACGACACGGACGCCGGCCGCGCGCAGAATCGCCGCGCGGAGGTCTTCGTGTGGGTGCAAGAACCGCAGCCGCCGCCGGTGGCAGTACCAGCCCCGCCGCCGGAAATGACAGCGACCTCGAGCTGCATCGGCGATGCGGCCAACCAGCTCGCAGCGGTGCGCATTACCGTAGACGGTGTGCCGCTCGACCGCCGCGAGGGCGCCAACGAGGCCGATCGGCAGCGCTGCGCCGACGTGGCTCTGGCGCGCGCCGACATCCAGGTTCGCTACGATCCGTTGGAGCAAAAACCGTCCCTGAATACGATCGCGATTCCGCAGCTCGCCGTGGTCGGCAAACCAGTGCGCTTCACGACCTATTCGAACTACTCGCGCTACATCGATCACTCGGAAGTGCGGTTGTTCCCCGCGGATCAGAGCGTGCAGCAGAAGCCGCTCGCCGTGGTTCCGGTGCATATCGGCGGCTGGGCCGAATGGGTGCCTCCGGCGTTCCACGATCCGTTGCTGCATTTTTCGGCATCGCTCGCCGCGCCCCACTACGTGACCTACGTGCTGCGCGTCTATGACCGCCAGGGGCATTTTGATGAAACCAAGCCGCGGCGTCTCGACCTCGCGAACCTCGCACCGGTGCCGACCCCGGACTCGATCCGGTTGGCGCAAGACGCGGAGCGCTTGGCGTACGGAGACAATACGCTGGTCTTGAGCAACATCCCTGTCCACGGCGGCTCCGTGACCGTGAGCGGCAGCAACGTTCCGCCGGGCGATGCGGTCACGGTGCTCGGCATGCCCGTGCCGGTGGACAATGGCCGCCACTTCGTGGCGCGGCAAATTCTCACCGCCGGTCCGCAGCAGGTCAACGTCAGCATTTTGAACGATCGCGGCGAAGGCCTCGAGTTCTCGCGTAATCTCACAGTGGCAAGCGATGACTCCTTCTTCGTGGGCCTCGCCGACATCACCGCCGGCGCGGGCAGCGTCAGCGGACCGATCGAACTTGTGACCGGCGATCCTAATCTCGCACGCCGCGATTTCGTGAACGGTGATTTGGCGTTCTACTACAAGGGTTTGGTCAAGGGCCAGTGGCTGTTGACGGCGGCGGCCGATACACAGAATCAGCCCATCAAAGACCTGTTCAGCAACTTTGCCAGCAAAGATCCCGAGTACCTGCTGCGCCGCATTGATCCTGACCGCTATTACCCCGTGTATGGCGATGATGCCACCACCGTGCAGGATGCACCGACCTCCGGCAAGTTCTATGTGCGCCTCGAAAAAGGCGACACTTCGATCCTCTGGGGCGATTTTCAGAGCCACCTCACCGGTACCGATTTCATTCAATACACCCGCACCCTGTACGGTTTGAATCTTCGCTACCGCTCACCCGAGACCACCTCCTATGGCGAGAAGCAGCGCTCGGTGGATGCCTTCTGGGCCGAACCCGGCACCCTCGCTTCGCGCCAGGAATTTCGCGGCACGGGCGGCTCGCTCTACTATCTGCAGAATCAGGATGTTTCAGTCGGCTCCGAGCAAGTCTGGGTGCAGGTCCGCGACCGCGATTCAGGTCTGGTGCTGTCGGTCACGCAACTCGTACCCGCGCAGGACTACGACATCAATTACTTGCAGGGACGAATTCTGCTGCACAGCCCGCTAAGCGCGACCGACAACGTGCAGGCTCTGGTGCACTCGAGCCAGCTCGACGGCGATCCGGTGTACCTCGTGGTCACCTACGAATATGTCCCGGATTTTGCGAGCGTGAGCTCGCTCTCCGTCGGCGGCCACGCGAGCGAATGGTTCGGCGATCATTTACAGCTCGGCATTTCGGATTTTCATCAAGGGGATCCGGGCGAGCAGCAGGAGCTGCGCGGCGTCGACGGCACCTACCGCTACAAGGCGGGCACGTACATCAAGTCCGAATACGCCTATTCGGACGGCGTCGGCAGTCCGACGCTCACCTCGATCACCGGCGGACTTTCCTTCAACCCTGTGATCACCAACGGCAGTCCGTCGAGCGCGGAACGCGTGGAGACCGCCGTCGATTTGTCTGAGGTGACGGATTCCATGAAGGGCCGCATCACCGCCTATTACGAAGACCGCGGCGCCAATTTCTCGGGTCCGGGCCAGCTTACGCCCGGCATGGCGGTGCACCAGGACGGTGGCTCGGTCAGCGTGCCGGTGAATGCCGCGACCGAGGTCGCCGGCAAGTTCGACAGCTCCGATTCGGGGGCGCAAAGCATCACCAGCGGCGAGCTCGGCGTCGAGCACAAGATCGACGAGCATTGGCGGGTGGCCGTCGGCACCCGCGTCGATGACCGGGAAAACGTGGTTGCCAATGCAAGTCCCACGCTGTCCGAGAACGGCCGCCGTACCGACGTCGCCGTGACGGTCGGCTACCAGCCGAGCCCCGGCAAGGTCCTGCCGGTCGGCGGTGGAATCCCAGGTACGCCGACGCGGCTGGACAGAACCTTTGGCGCCGCAGCGGGCATCGCGGGCGCAAGCCCCAGCACCGCCGCCGGGGCCGCCGCCGCGAGTTCCGCGGCGGCCTCTGCCCCCGCGCCCGTCTCTGCCGCCGCCACAGCTTCTATCGCAGCGGCAAACTCTGCCCCCGCCACGGCCTCCGGCGGTGCGACCACCGCTGTCCCTTCCCCGCTCGCCGGCCCCGCAGGCAATTCCGCTGCCGCGAACTCCGCGGCCGCGCGCCCGCCCTGGGACCTGTACGGCTTCGTGCAGGACACCGTCCAACACACCGGGACCCGGCCGGAAAACGACCGCGCCGGCGTGGGCGGAAATTATCAGCTCTCCGACGCCGCGCGCGTCGGCGCTGAGGCTTCCGACGGCGGACTGGGATTCGGCGGTAAGGTGTCGACCGACTACCGCATCGATGACCGCAGCAATGTGTACGTGAACTACGCGCTCGCCGCCGATCAACCCGACGCCTTCAACGACGGCCGCTCAGGCACGCTCACCACAGGAACACGTTATCGATACAGCGACGCCACCAGCCTGTACGGCGAGGAGCGGATGCAGACCGGCAGCGGATCGGACAGCCTGACGCGCGCCTACGGCGTGGACTTCACGCCCAACAAGCAGTGGTCTTACGGATTCAAATTCGAGCACGGCACGATTTCCGATCCTCTCGCAGGAGACATCTTGCTGACGGCGGTCGGCGCCACCGTGCAGTACTCGAAGGACAAGATCAAGTACGGCGGTGCGCTCGAATACCGCAATGACGATTCGACGGTGAATACCGCGGCCTGCGGCGGCACGGCGGCCTCGAGCGCCGCGGCGGCCGCGGAGGGAACCGCAACGTCTTGCGCCACCGCCACGGCGGGGAGCGGCGCGCCGGTCGCCGGCATATCGACGCTGCCCAACGGCGCCACCACGCCGGCGAGCGGTGCCTCACACACCGTGCTCACGCGCAACAGCCTTTCTTATCAAGTCGACCCGGACTGGCGCTTGTTCGGCAAGCTCAATTGGTCGCAGACCGACGGCGCCGCCAACTCGACTCTGAATGCCGCCTACCATGAAATCGTTTTCGGAGCCGCGTGGCGGCCGGTGCTCGTGGATCGCTGGAACGTGCTGTTCAAGTTCACCATCCTGGACGATCAACCGTCAGCGGCACAGGTGAGTTCGCTCGGCAATACCATCGACTACGCGCAGCAAAGCCGGGTCGCCGACATCGACGCCATGTATCAAACGACCAGCTGGCTGTCCTTGGGTTTCAAGTACGCGATCCGCAACGGCGATCTTAAGCCCACCGAGACGGTCGGCAATTGGTTCGCGAGCGAAGCGCAGCTCTGGATCGCGCGCGCCGACGTCCTCTTCGTACGCCAATGGGACGGCATGCTCGAGTTGCGGCGCCTGAGCATCCACGAGACCGACGACGAAAAGAGCGGCGCCCTGCTCGGCATCTATCGGCATATGGGCAATAATTTGAAAATCGGCGCGGGCTATAACTTCACCGACTATTCGGACAACTTGACCGACGTCAGCTACCGCCGGCAGGGATTCTTTCTCAACACCATCGGCAAATTCTAGGTGCCGGCGGCGTGACCCGCAATCGCCGCGCGAATCGCGCGGGCCAACTCCCCGCGCGCACCGCCGGTTCTCAAGTCATACGTTATTTCGAGCTGCGCGCCTTGCTGCCGTAATCCGCGATTGCAGATATTGAGCGGATGTCGCCCTGGGTACTTTTGACTCGCCGCATTGACGGCGAATCCGGCGCCGGTCAGACATTGCGCGAGACGCGCTGCGAACTCCGTATCTAGTCCTCCAACATGGATCTCCGAGTCCCCGAGGCAGCCATGTACGCTGACCACGAGCGCGCAGCGGGCTGCCATGGCGAGACATTCGGGGTGATCGAATTGGTGGCTGGTGATGTGCAAATCGCGGTTGGCGCCGTAGGGTTTGAGTCCCTCGAAGCTGAACAGATTGTGTTCATCGCATGCGACAGCGGCCGCGAGTTCGGAGGTACCGACTTCGATCAGGCCGCCGTGAGGCGCCACGATGAGCACAGGCGATTGTGGTCTCGCACACGCCGTGATCCTATAGTCGCTGCCCTTAAGCTCGCAGCGCGCGAGTTCGGCATAGGAGCCGTACTTGCTCACGGACAGACCGGCTTCACTTTAAAGACCGACGGCGTCCATGGTTCGATACGCCCATACCGACGGCGCCAGGAACCACGGTTTGCGGAAGTAATAGGGCCGCGACGGGAACGGCAGGTCATCGAGCGCGGTGCGGCCTTCCGCGAGTCCCGCCATTTGCTGCCCGATCTTCCTGCCGAAATAAGGAGCGAGCGGCACGCCCTGGCCGCAGTACCCCATGCAGTAGTACACGCCGTCGCGTTGGCCCAAATGCGGCATGGTGTCGAAGGTATAAGCCACCCAGCCCACCCATGCGTGAGTGATCCGAACCGGCTCGAGTTGCGGAAAGATCCTCGTCAGCATGGCCTTGAGCCGCGGCACGCAGGCGAGCGGATCTTGTTCGGCCAATGCGGCCCGGCCCCCGAATATGATGCGCTCGCCATCGGGCGACGGCCGGAAGTACACCACCACGCGCCGCGAATCGACGATGTTTCGCCCCTCCGGGATCAGCGACCGCACCCGTTCCGCACCCAAAGGCTCGGTGGCGATTTGATAACTGCCGATGGGAATCACGCGGCGGCGATGCCATGGCGACAGCGCACCCGAGTAGCCGTTGGTCGCGAGCAGGATCTTGCCGGCCTTCACGACCCCTGCAGAGGTCAGTACTTCGAAGCCGGCGCCGGACGCACGGATCGACTTCACCGCGCAGTGATCCCGCACCGATGCGCCGCTGCCTTGCGCCCGCCGCAACAGTGCGAGCGATAGCCGCATAGGGTCGATCGATGCGTCATCGTGATATACACAGCCGCCATGATAGAAATCGCTGGCGATTTCCCGCCGCTGTTCCGCGCGCGGCACGACCGTGATCCTTTGCTCCAACCCTTTAGGCTGATGCTCGGCTTCGTGTGCCATGGCCGTAAAGTGACGCTGCGTGTGCGCCCCATAGAAGCACCCGCGTTCGCGCCAATCGCAATCCAACTCGGCGCTCGCCGCCAACGAACGCAGATACGCTACTGCCTCGTGGCCCTCCCGGCAGATCGCGAAGGCCCGCTTCTCGCCATGCCGCGCGCTCAAAGTCTTGAACGATGGCTTGAAGCTGTAAGCCACTTGCCCGCCGTTACGGCTGGAGCAGCCGGAGGCCGCGGCGCCCGCATCGAGCACCAGCGTGCTGCGCCCTTGCGCCGCGGTTTCGCGCGCCGCCGCGAGGCCCGTGTAGCCGGCCCCGACGATGAGCACATCCACTTGAGCGGGAAACGGGTGCTGGCGCAGTACCGGCGCCGCGCTGTTGTCCTGCCACACGGGCGCGCAAAGAATGTCGGACCTCGATTCCATGATCAATAGTGCGGCGGCCGCTCCTCATCGGCCGAGGGCACACGCTCTTCCGCGCGGGCGGCCTGCAATCGCTCCGCCAGCAGCTTGGTCTGTGCCGCGAAGGCCTCGGCGAGCGCCTGAATTTCCCGCTGTTGACGGCAGACCACATCGCTCAACTCGGCGTTCGCACGTTCCAAGTACGCGATCTTCGTTTCGATCTTCTCTAGGACGGTCTCATTCATGGCCGCTCACGTTCCGCAAAATGTCTGCAGCACCCGCTCGGCGGGCTGCGGCGGCGCCGCGTAGGCCTCGAATCGTGGTTGATCGTCAAAGGGCCGCAAAAGCACTGAGAGCATTTCCTCGAAGGGCGTGAAGTCCTCGCGTTCGATCGCCGCGGCAATGACTTGCTCGATGCGGTGATTGCGCGGAATGAACGCGGGATTGACCCGCCGCATCGCGTCGACCCGATCGGCTGCGGCTTGCGGCTCGCGCGCCCAGCGTATCCGCAAGCCTTGGATCCACTCGTCGAATTCACCGGGCCGCGCAAACAGCGTGCGCAGCTTCGCATCGGCGCCGCCGCGGGCCGGATCCCCGTCTGCGGCATCGCTGAGCCTTCGAAAAGCGAGTGTGTAATCGCACTGGTTGCGATGCATCAGATCGAGCCAGGCACGCGCCAGTTCAAGGTCGCCGGGTTCCTCGGTAAAAAACCCGAGCTTGGCGCGCATGCCCGCGAGCCAATGCCGTTCAAACTCTTGCGGAAACGCCGCAATCACCTGGCTCGCCGACTCGACCGCACGGCCGCTGTCCGTATCGATCAACGGCAACAGGGTCTCGGCGAACCGCGCCAAATTCCATTGCGCCGCCGCGGGCTGATTGGAGAAGCTGTAGCGGCCCATGCTGTCGATGGAACTGAAGACTTTGGCAGGATCGTACTCGTCCATGAAAGCGCAAGGCCCAAAATCGATGGTCTCGCCGGAGACCGACATGTTGTCCGTGTTCATCACCCCGTGGATGAATCCCACGTGCATCCAGCTCGCGACCAGCTTGGCCTGGCGCGCAGCGACACCACGCAGCAGTTCGAGGTACGCATGCTCGGCCGCCTTCAATTCGGGGTAGTGGCGCTCGATCACATAATCGGCGAGACGCTTCACGGAGTCGAGATCGCCGCGCGCCGCGAAGTATTGAAACGTGCCCACCCGGACGTGACCCGCGGCGACACGCGTCAAAATCGCGCCCGGCACCGGCGTATCGCGGAAAATGACCTCGCCTGTCGCAACCGCCGCCAACGCCCGCGTCCCCGCAATCTTGAGCGCATGCATCGCCTCGCTTACCAGGTATTCGCGCAGCACCGGTCCCACCGCGGCGCGGCCGTCGCCGTTGCGCGAGTAGGGAGTCCGTCCGGCGCCCTTGAGCTGAATATCGCGGCGCATTCCGGATCGGTCGATCACCTCGCCCAAGAGAATCGCGCGGCCGTCGCCGAGCTGCGGAACGAACTGACCAAATTGATGCCCCGCGTAGGCCATGGCGAGGGGCACGGCCCCGAGCGGTATCAAGTTCCCCGAAAAGATCGCCGCCAAGGTGCCGTCATCGAAAGTTCCATACTCGATCCCAAGCTCTTGAGCCAGAGCTTGGTTGAATTTGATCAATCGCGCAGCGCCGACCGGTACGGGATCCTGCCGCACAAAGAACTGCGGCGGCAGCGCGGCATAGCTATTGGCGAATGCAAACCCCGCCGGCGGCGCTCGCGGGGGCTCGGGTAATTTCTCGGCGGCATGCGTGCGTAGCATGCCCCAATGGTAACAGGCAAGGCGCCGCTCGTTGTCAGTCTTCGCTGGCACTGTGGTAAAACCGTCCGATGAAATTCAGGCTCGCTGGGTTCGTCGCTGTCGCCATGATCTTAGGACCGCTATGCGGTTTGTTGCTGCACGAATGGTTGGGCAGCGGCGCCGCCGCAGAGGCCGCCGCCGCCGATCTGTCCCTGGTCACCACGAGCTTCTTGCACCTGATCAAGATGATCATCGCGCCGCTGGTTTTCGCGACCCTCACCGTCGGCGTGGCGCGCATGGAAGGCACCGCCACGATCGCCCGGGTGGGCGCCAAAACCTTGGGTTGGTTCATATTCGCGTCGCTGATTTCCATGCTCATCGGCATTTTCATGGTGACCCTGTTCAAACCGGGGGTCGGGCTCCCCGCGCCGCCCATCGGCTCCGCGGCGCCGGCGCTGCCGGCACCTTTGCGGCTCGGCGATATCCTCGATCACATCATCCCGAGTTCCATCGTCCAGGCGATGGCGAACAACGAGATTCTGCAAATCGTCGTATTCTCAATTCTCTTCGGCCTTGCCGCCTCGAGCCTCGGCCCGCGCGTAGCGGGATTGATCGACACCATCGATGAGATCGGCGCGGTGATCTTGAAACTGACCGGCTACGTCATGACGCTTGCGCCGATCGCCGTATTTGCCGCGCTCGCGGCCACCGTGCTCACCCAAGGTATCGGCATGCTGGTGGTATATGCGAAATTCATCGGCAGTTTCTATCTGGCACTGCTGCTGCTCTGGACGCTGTTGTCATGCGCCCTATTCTTGAGCATCGGCGCGCGCGTCAGGCATCTCTTGGCCGCCATCCGTTCGCCGGTGCTCCTCGCCTTCTCGACCGCGAGTTCCGAGGCCGCGTATCCGCGCACGCTCGAGCGCCTGGAGGACTTCGGCGTCAGCCCGCGGATCGCGGCATTCGTGTTGCCGCTCGGCTATTCCTTCAATCTCGATGGATCGACCATGTACTGCGCGTTCGCGGTGCTGTTCATCGCGCAGATTTTCCACATTGACTTGAGCCTGCATCAAGAGATCGCAATGCTGCTGATTTTGATGGTGACCAGCAAGGGAATGGCCGGCGTGCCGCGCGCTTCCCTCATGGTGATCGCCTCGATGCTCACCTACTTCGGACTGCCGGAACAGGGCTTGGTCCTGATCGTCGCCGTCGATCATGTGCTCGACATGGGACGCAGCGCCACCAATGTAGTGGGCAACGCCGTGGCCTCGACGCTGGTTGCAAAATGGGAGAATGAGCTGGGGCCGGCCAAGCCCGAGAAGCCTGTCTGAGTATTGCGTAGCGTGCGCTTAAGCGGCCAGTTTGCGGCAAACCATCAGGATTTCGTCAACGCCGACCGCATCGATCAGTCCTGAGCCGAAATCCAATTTCTTCTGGAAGTGCAGCCCAAGCGGCATGAACGCACGGTTGTACCACCACAACGCGCGCTCGCGATTGTGCGTGAGCCAGTACATGCCGAACTCGACAACGCGCGAAGAACGCGGCTGCATGCCGAACACCGCGCTGCGTTGCACTTCGAGGCGATGCTGCGCCAGCGTCTCGCCCAGGTGCTCGGGCTGATAGCGGCGCCGATGGCCGACGAAGTCGTCGAACGCCGTCCAGCGATCCGGGTGCAGCGGCAGGGACAAGAGAACCACCGCGCCGGGCCTTGCGACGCGCGACAGCTCCTGGAACGCTCCGATCTCATCATCGACGTGTTCGACGATATCGAGAGCACACACGAGGTCGAATGAGGCATCGGCAAACGGCAGGGAGGTCACCAAACCCATCACCACGGACGCGCCGTGCGCGCGCAGCTTGCCGAGCGCCGGACCGCTGATATCCAAGAATTGCGTGCCTTCGAGGGGCAGGCGCGGCCGCAGGCCCGGCGCCACCTCGAGTCTTGCACCGCAGCGGGGCAACAGCGACTGCACCAGCGGCCACGTATTGAAGCGGTGCGGCTTGACCAGGTGCGCACCCGACCAGAGCGAGTCGTAGTAGCGCCTATTCGCGTCGAGAAGCTCGCGCGCGCTGCGTTCCCGCGGCTCCGTTAGCTGCATGATGGCGGCACTCTAGCATAAGGCTGCAGGCGCCTTAAGCGCGTCCGGAGGCGAACACCGCCAACATGTCCTCTTCCACGCCCACCCCTTGCTTCTCGCTGCGCAGCATTGCAAAACACTGATCGGCCGGCATCGGCCGCGCAAACAGATATCCCTGACCGATGGTGCAGCCCAATTTTCTCAAGATCTCGGCCTGCTGGTAGGCTTCGATGCCCTCGGCGATCACCTGGATGTGCAAGTGCCGCGCGATGGCGATGATGGCGCTGACGATCGCAAGATCGCTCGAATCGGTGACGAGATCGCGGACGAAACTGCGGTCGATTTTCAACGCATCGACGCGCCAGTTTTTGAGATAGCTCAAGCTCGAATAGCCGGTGCCAAAATCATCGATGGCGATCTTGATGCCGAGATCGCGCAGACGCGCAATCGTGTCCTGGCGGTTCTCGCCGGATTTTGCCTGGTTGCTGTCGAACACCGCCCGCTCAGTCATCTCGAGCTGCAATAACTCGGGGCGCAACCCATGAGTCTTGAGCAGCGTGGAAATCGTCGATTGCAACTCGCCGCGCTGCAGCTGAGCGGGCGCCACGTTGAGCGAAATCGGCACCAGCGCCATGCCGGTCTTCTGCCAGGCGCTCAAAGTCTGCAGGGTACGGTGCAGAACGAAATTGCCCATCGGCACGATCAATCCGGTCTCTTCCGCAACTGGTATGAACTGATCCGCGGGAATCATGCCGTGCACCGGATGCCGCCAGCGCATCAGGGCTTCGAGGCCGACCACCTTGCGCGTGAGCAGGTTGACGAACGGTTGATAGTGCACATCCAGCTGCTTGAGGCGCAACGCTTCGCGCAGCGAGGCTTCCATGGAGACGCGGAGCTTGAGCTTGCGATTCATGATCTGGCTGAACATCTGCACGTTGTTCCGGCCGCGGTCCTTGGCTTGGTACATGGCCGTGTCGGAGTGCTTGAGCAGCTCGCCCATGCTGTTGCCGTCGCGGGGAAACAGGCTGACCCCGACGCTGCCGGTCGTCTGCAGCGGGTGCTGGTCGATAATGATCGGCTTATCGAGCGTCTCGATGATTCGGTTCGCGCCCAACGTGACCTCATCGTAGGACTTCACGCTGCGGAACACGACCACGAACTCGTCGCCGCCCATGCGAATGACGACGTCGCTGTCGCGCACACAGGCGCGCAGTCTGCGCGCCACTTCCTGGAGCAGCTTGTCGCCCGTCTCATGGCCGCGCGTGTCGTTGATGTGCTTGAAACGATCCAGATCGAGAAACACCACTCCGAGCATGGTGCCGGCCGCCTGTGCCTCGGCGATCGCCTCAGGTAGAAAACTGGCCAGATAGTGCCGATTCGGCAAGCTGGTCAATTGATCGTGATGCGCCATTCGATCGAGGCGCTGCTGATTGTCGATGAGCTGCTGCTCGGCCTTGCGGCGTACCGACACATCGTGAGTGACGAATGCCAGTCCGTCCCGGCCGTCCACATCGAGTTGATTGCATCGCACTTCGATGTCGATGAGGGTTTCATTCTTGCAGCGAAGCTGCATGTTGAGCGCCAGCTGCGAGTCCGCACTCTTGAGACGCGCCAACACGCTTCCCGGCGACGCGTCGGCATCGGTGAAAATGTCGGTCAGCGTCAGCATCTCGGCCTCGGCACTGGTATAACCGATGCGCGCGAGGAAAGCCGGGTTGCAATACTGGATCTGGTGCGACACGGAATCGACGATGACGATGCCGTCGTTGGTCTGATCGATGATGGCCTTATAGCGCGAATCGACCGATCGCCGATGGCCGAAGTAGCGTTTCAACGCGATAACGACGATGGCCGCGACTGCGGCAACCAGCAGCGCCACGAATGCCGCGAGCCCCAAGGTGAGCCCGGCGTCCTGCGGCACCAAATCCGCAGCTCCCGCACCGGCGGCGGCCGCGGGGGCGCCGGCCGGCCCACGCGCCAGCTGAAAAACCCAGACTGCGCGGCCCGCTTCATCGCGCAGCACGGCGTAGCCTGATTGACTGCCCGACACCCGCGTGGCAACGCCGAGGGCGTGGCCGGTGCGCGCGGCGACCCACGTTCGAATGTCATGCGGCATAGCGGCGGGATCGAGCTGCCGAACCGGATACCCGGCGAGCGGTCCGCTGACCGATCCTTGCAGCCGTGCCAGCATCGCCGGAGCGATGCTCCGCGCGGCCACGAGCCAGCCCAGAGGCACGGGCGAGTTCCTGGGGACGATGGGCCGGGCGACGACGAACTGATCGTTCGCGAACCCGATCGTGGGTTCATTCGCGGCCGCCGTGGGCGTCAAGAATGCGCGGCCTGCGATGACCGAATCGAGATACTGGAGAAGCGCGGCATCGGGGGGCCGCTCAACCAGCCGGTGATTCACCTCTGCGCCGCTGAATACAATCGCCTGCGCGGAGGTCACCACCAGCAACGAGCCGCCATCGAGTTTATCCACCATTCCCGCGTCCAAATGCCGGGGCACCGGGCCGGCGCCTTCCTGGACGAATGCAATGGTGGCATCCGACTCCGCCAATTCGCTGGCCGCCGCCGCCAGCGCGCCATACTCCTGGGTGATGCCGGAAGCGAGCTGGCGCAATTGCAGCGCCATATTTTCACGTTGCAGCTCCGCCGCTCGCCGCTGCCAATTCTGATGGCTGATCACGTAGACGATCAGCAAGGCGGCGAATGGCAGTGCGCATCCGGCCAGTCGGACGGGACGTCGCCGCAGCAGCAAGCGGACCCGGTCGCGCAGAATCACGGCCGATGCGTTCCCATCGAGCAGCGACCGGTATAGGCCATCCCGCGGCAATGCGACATAATGCGTAACTTCATGAAAGACCAGGTCGAAGTATGTTGCATATCCCCGCATGCCACCGGTATGGGCCGCACAATCCGCGCATCCGGCGCTGCCCGTATCTGTAGGGCAATGTGCGTGGTTCGGCGAGGAAAAAAAGCGCCGGCGGGTCTGCGACAATGTCCGGTATGCAGATGGATTTAAATGCCCGTGCAGCCGCCGACGCCGGCTGCTCGCTCACAGGCCGGGCCGATGTGCGGTTGGATACCAGCCTCGAGCTGTTGCTGGAGCGCGCGCCGCCAGAGCCCATGGCGCGAGTGCTCGCCACCGCCGTAGCAACGGCCGGATCCACGTATTGCAAGGCCGGCGCGCGCATGCTGATCATGGCCGATGGCAGCTATGTCGGGCTGCTCAGCGGCGGATGTCTCGAAGCGGATCTCAAGCTGCATGCGCAGGAGGTGATCGCCAGCGGCATCGCGCGCGCGATTGAATACGACATGCGCGGGCCGGACGATATCCTGTTCGGTATCGGCGCCGGATGCGAGGGCGCGATGCGGGTGCTGCTCGAGCCGGCGCACGCCGCGACTCCGGCGGCTGCCGCACTCGCCGCAGCGGGACGGACCACTCACGGCGGAATGCCGACCTTCTTGGTCGCGGTGCATGAATCGACCCAAATGCCTCTCGGTACCTACAGCTCCGCGTCATTGCCGCCCGCGCTGCTCACGGCGGCCAAGCAAACGCTCGCCGATGCTTTCTCGCGCGAAATCCGCGTTGATCGCGGCGATGATCGCCTGCGCGCTTTCGTGCAATTTCTGCCGCCTCCTCCGCATCTCTTGGTCTGCGGGGCAGGCCCCGATGCCCAACCGGTAGTCACTGCGGCGCGCAACATGGGCTGGCGAGTGTCGGTGGTGGATCATCGCCCCGCCTATGCCGATGCGCGGCGGTTTCCGGGCGCGAGGGTCGTCTGCGCAGATGCTCGTTCGCTTCGCGCGGCGGTCGATCTTGAACTCTGCCATGCCGCCGTCGTCATGAGTCATCACCTGCATTCCGATATGGCGTATTTGCGCGAGTTGAGTTCAGCCGGCGCGCCGGGCTATGTCGGTTTGCTCGGCCCGGGCGCGCGGCGCCAGCGAATCGCTCAGGAACTGGGTGCCGCGACCGAGGGTTTGCGCAACCGATTGCGCGGCCCCGTCGGCATCGACATCGGCGCGCTGACGTCGGAAGCGATCGCGCTCGCCATTGTCGCCCAGGTTCATGCCTGGCTCGCGGGTCGCTCATGATGTCCGCCGGGTCTTCGTGGCGTAGAATATTCACTGATAGGCCGTTAGGTGAACCGCCATGAAGACATTTGAACAGCCCGACTGGCGGACCGAAGGCGTCAGGGTCATCAAGAGCGATCAGCTCGATACCAATACCACCCAGACGCCCGGCATGCTGCGTGCGGCGGCGATTGATTTCAGGCGCGTGGGATCCAAAAAGTTGTGGGCCGGCACGGTGCTCATTCACCCGAATGCCAAGACGGGCGCACACCATCATGGCGCCTTGGAGAGCGTGATCTACGTGGTGCGCGGCGCGGCGCGCATGCGCTGGGGCGAGCGGCTGGAATTCATGGCCGAGGCAGCCGCCGGCGATTTCATATTCGTGCCGCCTTACGTGCCTCATCAGGAAATCAACGCGCTGCGCGATGCGCCGCTCGAGTGCGTGCTGGTGCGCAGCGACAACGAGTCGGTGGTGATCAATCTCAACATCGAAGCGGCCGAGCGGGTCGAGGAAGTCTATTGGATTGATCCCGTGCACCGGCAAACCTAGCGCGCTCGGGCGCTCCGCGCGTACCGGATCTTAAGGTCCGCCCGCCAGGGTCTTGATCAAGACGGACCAGTAGTTGAGCGCGTTATAGAACTGATCGACGCGAATCCGTTCATTCAGGCCGTGCGCGAATTCCTCGCTATCCTTGATGAACACGCCGCCCGCGCCGTACGTCGGTATGCCGGCGTTCCGGTACACAGCCCCATCGGTCGCATACGAGGCCTGAGTCGGCACGACCCGAGCGCCGGGATCCGCGGCGCCGACCGCGCGGGTCACTGCATCCAGGATGTCCGCGCGCATCGGCGAGGCATCGGAAACCAGGGCGTCGTACCCCTGTTTCACCTGCACCTTGGGACCCACGGCTTGCTCCAGGGTTTTTTGCACCGCTGCGGCGGAAGTGCCGGGGAAGATGCGGCAATTGATCGTGGCCGTGGCCGATTGCGGCAGCGCATTCTCCGCATGTCCGCCGTTCAGCATGGTCGCGACGCAGGTGGTGCGGATCCGGCCGACAAACGCCGGATTCTTGGCGATTTCGGCCGCCGCCGCCGCATCGTGGGGATCGGCCGCGAACTTGAGCATCGCCGCTCCCAGCGGCCCGCCGGTCACTGCGCCCGCGGCTTTGAAATCGCCGAGCGTCCAATCATTCCACTGCACCGGAAACTCGACGTGCTGGACGGCCTTCAGCGCGTCGGCAAGTTCATAGATGGCATTATCGGCGCGCGGCATGGAGCTGTGTCCGCCGGGATTGTGGGTCGTCAGCAGGAACTGTGCCGAGCTTTTCTCGGCGCCCTGAACATAGAACAACAGCGGTTTGCCGGTGTCCTCGCTGAGCACCCCACCCCCGCCATCTCCATTGAGCGCATATTCCGCATCGACCAGATCACGGTGTTTCGTGACTAGATCCCGGGCAGTCGCTTGTGCGGTCTCCTCATCGCCGCTGAACGCGATGATCAGATCGCGCGTCGGCACAAAGCCCTGCGCCTTGAGCGTGAGAAAGGTCGTTGTCAGCAGCGCGACTTCCTGCTTCACGTCGGAAGTACCGCGTCCGAAGAAGAAGCCGTTCTCCTCGGTGAGTTGGTAGGGGTCGCGCTCCCAGTCCGCGCGCTTGGCCGTGACCACGTCCATATGCGCGATGAGCGCAATCGGCCGGCCGCCGTGGCCATTGCCGCGGTAGCGGACCACCAGCGACGCGGTCTCGCCCAACGGCAGCACCTGGATGTCGGCCGCCGGGAATCCGCCCGCCTTGAAGCGCTTTGCCAAGTAATCTGCGACCGCCGGCACCTTCCCCTTGCCCACCGAGCTTTCGATGCCGACGATATGCGCAAAGATCTCTCGCGCCTCTGCACGCACGGCGGCCGATGCGGCCGGTGTGGCGGCGGCGGAAGCGGTGCCGGCGCCCGAAGCGGTGCCCGCGGCGGTGGCGCCGGCCGCGGCGGCAGCGGCAACGCCCGTAACGGCAACGCTCGCGGCGGCTATGCTCGCCGCCACCAGCAAACTCACGCGAAGACATTGAAGCTTTGCCATCATGATCCCTCGTTGACCGATGCGAAATGCAGGGTTTAATAGCACAAATCCGCGTCCTTAGGTCTACCTATTCGCCTGGGTCGTGCCGTAGCCCTGGGCGCGTGTTGTGCTAATCTTGAGTGGCCGCGAGTCAATCAGCGGGCTTGAGACCCGCCTCGGCATGACGCAACCCGCACCGTCCGTGAGGTGAATCGATGAGACGTCTCTTGGTATCCTCGGCCGTGCTCGCTCTGTTGTGGTGCGCCGGCCAAGCACAGGCCGACGGTCAAAAACTGCGTATCATCACCTGGGCCGATTACGTGCCCGCCGACCTGGTCGCCGCGTTCGAAAAGGAGACCGGCATCGACGTCGAAGTGACGCTCTCCAACAACGAGGAAATGATCTCCAAGCTGCGGGCGACCGGCGGTGCCGGCTACGACCTCGCGCAGCCGTCTCAGGATCGAATCTCATCGGTGCAGCGAGATTTCGGCATCTATAAACCGATCGACGTGACCAAGGTCAAGATCGAGGAATTCCAGCCGGCGCTGCTCGATATCGTGAAGCGAAATACGACGATTGACGGCAAGACGTACGCGCTGCCCTATCTTTGGGGTACCGACGGTCTGGTCGTCAACACCAAGCGCGCAACGCTCGCGGACTATACGGATCTGTGCAGGCCGGACCTCAAAGGCAAGACCGCGATTCGCCTGAGGCGCCCGATACTCATGGCATTTGCCTTCGCCGCGGGCAAGGATCCATTCTCTCTTTACGGGGATACGAAGACCTACAGCGCGCTCATGGATCAAGTGGGTGCGACGATCATCGCGTGCAAGGGCAATTTCAAGTTTTTCTACGACAACAAGGATCAGCTGCTGAACGGTATCCGCTCTGGTGAAGTATGGGCAGCCGCCATGTGGGACACCGGCGGCTGGACCCTCAATCGCGACAATCCCGACATCCAATACATCGTGCCGCGTTCCGGCGCACTCGGCTGGCTCGATACCTTTGCACTGCCGGCGCGCGGCCGCAACGACGCCGCTGCATATGCCTGGATCAATTTCACGATGCGTCCGGAAAACGCCGCGATGGTCATCAAGTCGGTCGGCAATTTCTCCGCCGCCAAGGGCACCGCACCCTATGTCGATCCGCGCCTGAAGGCGCAATTCGTCGCCGCCTTCCCCGACAACGCGCTGAAGAACATCCATTGGTATCCGGCGATCCCGCCGGGCTTGGAGGAAATCGAGGGGCGCGTGCTGGATCGCATCAAGGCCGCCAATTGAGTACCGCGGATCTGGTCGCCGACGCCGTCGTCAAGCGCTTCGCGGAGCACATCGCGGTCGATTCACTGTCGTTCAGCGTCGAGCGCGGCAGTTTCTTTTCAATTCTGGGACCCTCGGGCTGCGGCAAGACGACGCTGCTGCGGATGATTGCGGGATTCATCGCGCCGGATAGCGGCGACATTTCGATCGGCGGCAGGAGCATGCAGGGCATCGCGCCGAACCGCCGTCCGGTCAACATGGTATTTCAGCAGCTCGCGCTCTTCCCCATGATGTCGGTTGGCGAGAACGTCGCCTTTGGATTGGCCCGCCGCGGCATGGCTCGCGCCGAGCGGATCAAGCGCAGTCAGGCGATGCTCGAACGAGTGGGGCTCGGGCAAGCAGCATTCAAGCGTGTCGACGAGCTCTCGGGCGGTCAGCGGCAACGCGTCGCGATCGCGCGCAGCCTCGTCTTGGAACCCACTCTGCTATTGCTCGACGAGCCGCTGGGTGCGCTCGACCTCAAGCTCCGCGAGCACATGAAAATCGAACTCAAGCAGCTGCAGGCCGCATTCGGCACCACCTTCGTTTACATCACTCACGACCAATCCGAAGCGCTGGTGCTGTCGGATCATGTGGGCGTCATGAGCCAAGGCCGCTTCGAGCAACTTGGCACGCCGCAGGATTTGTACTATCGCCCGCAGACACCCTTCGTCGCGAGCTTTGTTGGGGCGAACAACCGCATCGTCGGGCGCGTCACCAACGTCGACGGCGCAACGGCAGAATTGACAACGGCGGACGGCTGGGCCATTCGCGCGCTCAAGCAGGGCGCAATGAGCGTCGGCGACGCAGTCGAAGGTTTCGTGCGACCGGAGGTGGCGAGCCTCGGCCGTACCCAGGCGGAGCTGCCGGCCGGGCAGCCCTGGCACAACGGCGAGGTGCAAAGTCTGCTATTCGACGGCGCCAATTCGGCGGTCTTGCTGCAAGAGCACGGCACGCGCCGTGAATTTCGCATCGCCCTGCCCCAAACCGGCCAATTCTCAGACTTGAAGCCGCAGGAAAAGATTCTGTTCAGTTTTGATCCCGGGCGCGCCGTGTGCTTCCCGGCACGCGCCGGAGCGGCGGGTCAGGATGGCTAGCGGGGCGCGGCAGCCCAAGTGGCAGGGACGCTTGAGCTTGGGGTTGCTGCTGGCGCCCGCGCTGATTTGGCTCGGTGCATTGATCGTGCTGCCGCACATCGATCTCGCCGTGCTGTCGTTTCGCGAACGCGCGGGCCCACGCCACTATGTCGCGAGTCTCGCCCAGTACAAAACCTTCTTCACGGAACCGCTTTATTGGCACGTGTTCGTGCGCACCGCCGTGATGTCGGTGGCGGCCACCTTTCTCACCTTGCTGCTGGCATTCCCCATCGCATGGATCATCGCGAAGCTCGTGCAGGGGCGCGCAAGTTCGCTGCTCTTCATCCTCTGCTTGATTCCATTTTGGGTGAGTGAAACGGTCCGCACGCTTGGCTGGATGATTCTGCTGCGAGAATCCGGCGTGCTGCCGTCGTTGTTGGTGAAGCTCGGCATTACCGCGGTTCCAATCGAACTTTTGTATCACGACGCGACCATCCTCGTGGGCCTCGTCTACACCTCGCTCTTGTTCATGGTCATACCCCTCATTTCGAGCTTGGAAAGCCTCGACAACGCACTGATCGAGGCCGCGTACGATCTTGGCGCCGGCGGATTCGCCATCTTGCGAACCATCGTGATCCCGCACGCCGCCCCCGGAATCACCGCCGGCTGCATCGTCGTGTTCATGCTGACTCTCGGCAATTATCTGACCCCGACGCTGCTCGGAGGCAAGAACTCGCAGTGGTTTACCGAGCAGATCTATACGCAGTTCATCACCCGCTTCAACTGGGAACAAGGCGCTGCACTCGGCTTCTTGCTGCTCGCATTGTCGACCGCCTTGGTCCTGCTGGGTCTCAAGCTCGCCGGTCAGCGGTTCGGCGACGTGATGCAGCGGACATGATCCCTTCCCTGCCCCGCCCGGCATGGCTGCGCGCGACGACCGCGGTCTATTTGATCGCCTTCCTGACGTTCCTGTTTTTGCCCTTGATCGTGGTTGCGGTATTCGCTTTCAATAACGCGCCTTATCCCGCTCCGCCGTGGCGCGGCTTCACGTGGGACTGGTTCTTGGGCAACTCGGCGAGCGGCCGCGTCGGGCTGTTCGGCGACCGCGAACTTCTCGGCAGCATCGGCACCAGCTGCATCGTCGGCGTATGGGTCACGGTGCTGTCGGTTCTGGTCGGCACCTGCAATGCCTTTCTCATCGAGCGGGGCCGCTTTTTCGGCAAACAGGCTCTTTCCGTTCTGATGCTTGCGCCATTGGTTATACCGGGGGTGATTCTCGGCATATCGATTCTCGCCTTTGCGAGCCGGGTTGCGGAATTCGCCGACGACGTCTTCGGTCTCGAATTGGATTTTTTGCGCCCCGGATTACCCCTGGTGGTGCTGGGTCAGTTCTCGTACCTCGCGACCATCGCGACACTCACGGTGAGCGCGCGTCTGCGGCGCTTCGATCGCACTCTGGAGGAGGCGGCTCTGAATCTGGGAGCCTCCAAACCGGCGGTCTTCAGGACTATTCTCTTGCCCTACTTGCGGCCGGCTCTGTTGGGGTCCGCCGCGATATCCTTCTTGATGTCTTTCGCCGATTTCAATACCACGCTGATGCTGGTCGGCGCCGATTCCCCCTTGACCGTGATGATGTATGGCCGGATGCGCGAGGGAGCGAGCCCGGTACTGAATGCGGTGAGCCTTTTCCTGATGCTCGCCTCGGCCGTGCTCGCGCTCGCGGTCATGCGCGGCGGTGCTGCCCGCGCCAAGCCGGCTAACTGAGGACGGGATCTGGACCGCGCAAGCGCCAATTTGGGCTTGCATTGACCCTTACTTGCAGAATTTTGCGGGACAGGCGCCGCCGGCGCGGTGACTATCGGCGTCGAAAGGGCTAGTCTTTGACGCATGGAGGAGTTAAGACCAGACCCAGCGGCGGCATCGGTACCTGCCGCGCCCGCGTCCTCCGCCGCGCCCGCGTCCGATCACGCGCCCGCGTCCGGTCACGCGCCCGCGTCCGGTCACGCGCCGGCGTCGGCGTCAGCCGCATCAACCAAGAAATCGAAGTTAAGCGCCGAGCAAGTCAAGTCTCGGAGCGAGGCTGCGACGGCGCTATTCAAAGCCGCTCTGTTCGCGATGGCGATCCTGTTCGTGACTACCGTGTCGAGCATTGCCATCTGGCGCCACTGGCACAACCGCGTGCTGATCGTCGATGTCAGCGCCGAGGTGCAAAAGACGCTCATGACCCTGGGGGCGGATATCGATTTGCGCCTCGCCCTGCGCGACGCGCTCAACGAGCGGCTCGCCGGCGTGCAGCAAATCATCGCCGTTCAGGGCCTCCCATACGCGGGTGATAGCGATAACGCGAATGCTGTTTCCTTCGCCCCGTTTGGAGTGAATCTATCCACCGACACGATCACGCAGATCGTCGATAATATTTTTGGCCGCCCACCACGCCCCACGGTCCGGCTGGAGTTACATTGCGCACCGCGGGCATGCGATGGCCCCGAGGTGCACAGTGCCACTCTAGTGATGAACTTCTCGGCGCCAAGCGGTTCTCGGAATGCATCCTATCCAGTGGTGTTGGGAAACCGGGGTCTGACACGCAGCGTTCATCAGTCGATCGAGCAAATCGCCGATCTGGTGCTGGAACAAAGCGATCCATTGTCCGCAAGTGTCCTGTTTCTAAACCGCCCGGCGTGGGCGGTGTTCTTTGATCAGTATCGGCCCGATTTGATTCGCGCTGAAGGAGCGGCGGTGGCGGGCCGCGGGCCGGGCAACGCCGGTTGCATTGCCGATCTCGTTATAGGCGGAAGTCTGGCCAGCCGCGGCGAGCTCGCAGAAGGCGTCGCAGCCGAGGAACGCGCGGCGAAAGCGTCCGACATGGTCTGCCAAATACAGGCCGAATCGAACATCGTTTTCCTGCTTACCAAGTACGCACTGTGCGATCTCTTCGGTCCGGAGCGCCAATATGCCGACCTGCAGCTGACGCAGGCAAGGCAGCGCCTCGAAATCCTTGGAAAACGCAGGGACGCCATCAGCGATCTCACCTACTACCGCATCCCCGCGGCCGGCCTTGTCGCCGATATCGTGCACGTTCTCGAGACAGCGGGTCCCTCGCAACAGCCGATAATCTGCATCTACACGTTTGCACCCGAAAGCATACCGGGCAACACCGCGGCGAAACAACTGAAGGACTTGCTGACCGGTGCGCAACCTCTCTGGCTGCCGCCGAAAAAGCACACACTGATGCAGCATCAAGCCTTGAGTAACCTTTGGTATGCCATGCGCGCCGGCGTGCCGCGTGGCGATCTTGCAGGGCGATTATCCTTGAGCGGAGCCCTGATGAGTGCAATTCGCAGCGCCGAGGTGAACGATCCGCATCCCCGCGCCTTATTTGTATTGGAAGGCAAACTGGCGATGGAAATCGCCCTCGCTTCATTCCAAGCGATGGATCGGAAACCGATTGACCCGGCCCAGCAAGCGCAGTGGGCGCGCGAACTGGAATCGGATGAGGTATACGCACAATCCAAACCGAGCATGATTCTGGCGGCTGCCATCGATCGAAATCTCATCACTTCGACCGTGGCTTTCGAAAATGCATCGCGAACCACGGCAATCGCCCCACTCGTCGAACTCATTTCGGACGTCGAGGTATTCCGGCGGCTGGGGGACACCTTGTACGCCGGGGGTCAAGCGGGGGCGGCGCGGACCGCTTACTCGCAGTCCGTGGAGAAGTATATCGAGGACCACGAGCCCATCGAAGGGGTCATGGAAGTGACCGAGACACTGTCACGTTGGGCTGCCGTACTCATTGAGACGGACGGCTGCGGCAAAGATGCGAGTCCTGACCCGACCTGGGTGGAAAAATGGAAGCGCTTCGGCGGTGCGGCACCCGATGTTTGCGGGCTGATCAAGCCAGACGACGGGACTCAGAAACCCCTGTTGCCGACCATCCAAAAACTGATCAGACACAGACTGACGGATTGCAACGTGGCGCCGGCGCTGCCAGTCATGGAGAAAGATCCTTTTGGCCCAATCCGGCATCGGTGGGAGTTGCTCGAGTGTTACGATCGGAAAGGGTTGGTCGGTCCGCAGACCCCGCCCCTGTCCGCCGACGCAATCGACGCGGAAATCGGGCAGGCTCTCGCGGGTTTGCATGAGCCGTAGCAAGGGAGCTGAATTTCTCGACGAATCCGTGAGTTTGACCGCTTGACGCGCATGACGCGGATGCGCGATATATATTGCTAATCGGCCCCTGCTCCCACCTCAAGCTCTGCCTCGGCGGAAGCCCAAGCCCCGCGCAGGCTCAAGCCCCTCCGCAGGCTCAAGCCCCTGCGGCCGGAGCGGTTTTCGCTTAACCGGTTCGCCCCGGCCGACAGTCAATGACCCAACAGCATCCCGGGCAGATCCGCGAGCGAATCAATGATCGCATCGCAGGGCAGCGTGCGCGGATCCTGACCTTCGTTGTAGCCGTACGGCACGCACACGACGGCGATTCGCGCGGCCCGCGCAGCCTGCACATCGTGGATCGAGTCGCCCACCATCAGCGTTCGCGAAGGCGCGGCCTGCAGGAATTCGCAGGCGTATAGCAGGGGCTGCGGGTCCGGCTTGCGGCGCTCGCAGGTGTCGCCGCCGACCACGAGGTCGATCCAGGGGCTTAAGCTAAGTCGATCAAGCAGCCCGCTCGCGAAACGCTGCTGCTTGTTGGTCACGACCGCGGTGCCGAGGCCTGCGCCGTGCAAAGTCTTGAGACACTCGGCCGCGCCGGGATAGGGCCGCGCGGTGAACTCGCCCTGCTCCTGCAGCGAACCATAGTGGTGAAAGAATCGCTCCAGCATGGCCGCTTGGCCCGCGGCATCCAATGTGCGGCCCTGGGCGGCCGCGGCCCGTTGCATCAGCATCGGCGAGCCCCGGCCGATCATGCGCCGTACCTCTTCCTCCGCGATCGGCGGCCAGCCGCGTTCGGCCAGTGTCCGATTGAGCGCCAGCGAGATATCGGCCGCCGTTTCCAACAAGGTGCCGTCCAGATCGAAGAGCACCGCGTCGAGCCCCTGCTCCCGCCAAAGAGCTCCCTGCGCCATAGGTTTCCTTGCGCGATCAGGTGAGCGTGATGCTGACGGGGCAGTGATCGCTGCCCATGATGTCCGCGTGAATATCCGCGGCCGCGACCTTGCTTCGCAGCTTCGAGGACACCAAAAAGTAATCGATCCTCCATCCGACGTTGCGCGCCCGCGAGTTCGCGAAATGGCTCCACCACGAATAATGTCCGTTGCCCTGCGTGAAGAGGCGGAACGTATCGACGAATCCCGCGTCCACGAAATTTTGGAATCCCTGGCGCTCTTCGTCGGTGAATCCCTTCTTGCCGCGATTCGGCTTTGGATTTGCGAGGTCGAGTTCCGTATGGGCGACGTTTAAGTCTCCGCACAAAATGACGGGCTTTGATTGTTCGAGCTGCCGGCAATAAGCAAGAAATGCGGGATCCCAGTGCTTGAACCGCAGCGCCAGGCGGGAGAGGTCGTCCTTGGCGTTCGGCGTATAGACGGTCACCACGTAGAACTTCTCGAACTCGGCCGTGATCAAGCGGCCCTCATCGGCGCTGTCGCGCTTGAGTTCATCGGCAAATGTGAATCGCTTTGCAAAATCGCTCGGAAAGCCGTTGACGACGCCGAGCGGCTCCTGCTTCGAAAAAATTGCCGTGCCCGAATAGCCTTTTTTGACCGCGGAGTTCCAGTACTCGCGGTAATCGGCAAGGTCGATTTCAATTTGCCCGCGCTCCGCTTTGGTTTCCTGCAGACACAGAATGTCGGGCCGATGGGCCTGCAGAAACGACTGAAAGAGCCCCTTTTTGTAGACGGCACGGATGCCGTTGACGTTCCAGGAATACATTTTCATATAGACATAATACAAGCAAATGAATGACTTGCATGGTCCAATGGGCTGTTTGACGCGGTCGTTCGCGGAGTGGTTGGCACCCGGCCTGTAGGCCCGTATTGACAATCATTCGCATTCGCGTTCACAATAGGCCCCATGATCGTTTGCGTATGTAAAGCCGTCTCAGAGAGACACATCCGGGCCGCCGTCAACGACGGTGCCTCGAGCTTGCGGGACCTGACGCGGGAGCTCGGAGTGGGAACCTGCTGCGGCAAATGCTTGCCGTTTGCCAAAACCGCGCTCGCCGAATCCCTAGGATCGCGCGATGCTTGCGCACCCTCCTATTTCCCGGTTCCCGCCACGGAATTCGCCGTCTAACGGCGCCCTCGATTGGGGGCTACAATCGCCTTTTTGACGAACGCTCCATCGTTCCATAAGGGGTCGCCGTGCAAGGTGATGCAGCAGTATTGGATTTTCTCAACCAGGCGCTGAAGAACGAACTCACCTCGATCAATCAGTATTTCCTGCATTCGCGCATGTTGGACAACTGGGGCTTGAAGCGCCTCGGCAAAATCGAATACGAAGAATCCATCGATGAGATGCGGCATGCCGATAGGCTGGTCAAGCGCATTCTCTTTCTTGAGGGTCTGCCGAATTTGCAGGATCTCGGCAAGCTCTTCATCGGCGAGGACGTGCGCGAAATACTGGAGTGCGATCTCAAGCGCGAGATGGCGGCGCATCCCTTGTACAAGGCCGCGATCGCACACTGCGAAACCGTCAAGGATTACGTGAGCCGCGAGCTCTTGGTGCACATTCAGAAAAGCGAAGAAGAACACATCGATTTCATAGAGGAACAGCTTGGGCTGATCGACAAAATGGGCCTGCAAAACTACGTGCAAAGCGCAACGGGCGAAGTCTAGCCCGAGGGTTTTGGCCGCTGGGCTACGGCCGCTGGGCTACGGCGCGCAGGCTTCGCGGACCATCTCTCGCGCCCTATCCGCCGAACACGGCTCGAGTAAATCAAGCAGCTTCCAAGCGGCCGCCTCGGTCACGACCTGGTAGGCGTCATCCGGATTGCGCATCCTATTGTGGGCGGAGATACACACGCTGGCGGCGAGTCTCGCGAGCACCAGTGGATAGAGATCCCGCTGTTCGGGCTCGGTCAGCGCGTTGCGGCGGTGATAGGCGCGAATTACCTGAGCCGCCGCCCGGAGCGGATCCTTTTCGTTGAGCATCGTATAGGCGAGGGCAATGGCCAAATCGCAGACCGTGGCCGAATACACCATGTCGCCGAAGTCGAGCAACCCGGACATGCGGTCCTCTGCGACCAGCACGTTGTAGTCGTTGGCATCGCCGTGAATGACGCCGTGCCGCAGCAGGGTCCAATCGATGGTCTCCCAATCGGCGAATGCATGTTCCACCCGCCTACGCCGGGCGGCCGGCAACAGGTGCGCGTTTTCCCGGGCCATGCCCGCGTGGCGCAGATCCCATTGCAGCACGCGATGCATGGCCGGATGAGTAAAACCGCCGAGCGCGGCGCCGACCCCGGCCATGCCGGTGCCGATCGATTCCAAGAGCGCGGCGCTGCGCGGCGTACAGACCGCCAATACCTCGCCTTCAATCCACGTCAGTACGCGCACGCAATGCCGGACATCCGCCGCGCCTTCGATCGAGGCGATATCCGTGCCCGCGCGCGTGCGCACGACGCTCTGTACTCGGCAACCGCCAGGCGACGCGGCGACGCGGCGCATGGCCTGATGCTGGAAATCCAGGAGTTCCGGCGCATCGTTCCGATTGGCGATTTTCAGTACGAATTTCTCGCCGCCGGGGTCGGTGATGAGGAAATTCTGATCGCGCTCGCTCGGCAGCCGCGACACTTCACCGTCGATGCCGTAGTCCTTCATTGCGACCGCGAGGGCTTCCGCGGCAGTGAAGCGCGGAATGCTGTCGAGCGGAATCGTCATCGAAGGCGGCTAACCGTCAACTGGAGCCACCGCGAACAGCTGCTTCTCGATATCCTGAAATGCCTTGAACTCGAGCGCGTTGCCGGTAGGATCCAGAAAAAACATCGTGGATTGTTCGCCGACTTGTCCTCGAAAGCGGGTGCAGGGCTCGATGACGAACTTGACGCCCCGGTGTTGCAAACGCTCCGCCAATTCCGCCCACTGCTTAGGAAGCAGCACCACGCCGCAGTGAGGCACCGGCACCCCCTGCCCGTCGACGGGATTGAAGTGACTCGCCAATCGTCCGGTACTGCCGAGCTCGGGATTCAGATGGCAGACGAACTGATGGCCATAGAGATTGAAATCCACCCACTGCGAATCGCTGCGGCCCTCCGCGCATCCCAACAGATCCCCATAGAAGCGACGCGCCTCGGCGATATCCCGGACCTGTACGGCGATGTGAAAGGGCGTCAGCGCCTCATGACCCATTCGATCGATCCCTATCCATGAAGCACCTCGCCGGCGATCCCGCCGCACAAAATCATACATTCATATCCCGCCGCTTGGCGAATCATGAGCGACGGGGCAACATGGCTGAAACTCAAGGACTCGCCATGTTCCTGCTCCGCCACGGGCAAAGCTTTTTCAACCTGCATTTCAGCGCGACCCGCGTGGATCCGAAGATCGAAGATCCGGAATTGACGCCGCTGGGAGCGGAACAGGCGGCCGCGGCGGCGCAGAAGCTCGCCGGCAGCGCGTTGACCCGGATCATCGTATCGCCGTACACGCGCGCACTGCAAACCGCGGAACCCATTCTGGCCGTTCATCTAGTGCCGGTCGATATCATGCACGAGGTCAGCGAACGGGCAGCTTATGTTTGCGACATCGGCAGTCCGCCCGATTTGCTCGCGGCCCGATTCCCGCGTCATGATTTCGGCCACCTGGCGCCGACCTGGTGGCATCAGGGAATCGAAACGGCGCAACAGACGGTGGCGCGCGCCGACGCCTTCCGCGCCCTGATGCGGGCCGCGCGGGATAGCGCGACGACCCTTTTGATCAGCCACTGGGCTTTCATTCTGGCACTCACGGGGAGATCGGCCGCTAATGGTGAAATTCTGGAGTACGACCCGGCAGACGCCGCGCCGCAACGCATCGTCTGGGACAGCTGATCGGACGGGTGCCCGCGGAACTCTAATCGCCTGGGGCTTGGCGCTGCTGGCGATGGCTTGGGCGGGCGGCTCCGCCGCTGCGCAAACCCCCGCTTGGACCGGCCGCTTCGTCGCGCGCCTCGAGGCGCTGGCGCTGCTGCAAACTTTGAACGCCGAACTGTTGAGCCATGACAGCGCAACCGTGACTCTGGAGCACTGGTGCGCGGTGCATCGGCTGGCGGCGTCACCGCGGATTGTCGCCGTACGGGACGCCGGCATGGAGAAACAGCCCTCGCCCGAACAGCGTGAGGAGCTCGGCGTGGCTCCTGCAGAACCGGTCCGCTACCGGCGAGTGCGGCTGTTGTGCGGCACGGTGTTGCTGTCGGAGGCTGACAACTGGTATGTGCCCAGCCGCTTGACCCCCGAGATGAACCGGTTACTCGATTCCACCGATCTGCCGTTCGGCAAAGTCGTGCTGGCGCTGCATTTTAGGCGCCATACGCTGTCCTCGAAGTTGCTGTGGCTGCCGCTGCCCGAGGGATGGGAAATGGATGCGGCGGCAGCAAACGACGCTGCGGCGGACTTTTCCCTGCCGCCCAAGCTGCTGGAGCATCGGGCGGTGCTAAGCCTGCCCGACGGCACGCCGTTCAGCGAGGTCGTGGAGACCTACACCAATAATGTTCTTGCGTTTCCCCCGCTGCAACCCTAACGTGCCGCGTTGGCTGGCCTCATCTTAAAAAAGAAGCCGCGATGCAGCTAAGTCTCTTCGAGGGCCTTCGGCCGCTGAACCGCAGCCGCATTGTGCGCGACTGCCTCGCCGGGATAAACCTTGCGTCGATCAACATCCCGCAGGTGCTGGGCTATGCCCGCATCGCCGGCATGCCCGTGGTCACCGGGCTTTACACCCTGCTCTTACCGCTCGTTGCCTTCGCGGTCTTCGGCTCGTCGCGCCATTTGGTGGTGGCCGCCGACTCGGCCACGGCGGCCATTCTCGCGAGCTCGGTATCCACCATGGCCGCGACCGGGAGCGAGCACTTCATCGCGCTGACCAGCATGGTGGCGCTGCTGACGGCCGGTCTTCTGCTGCTTGCGCGCATTTTCAAACTCGGGTTCCTGGCCGATTTTCTTTCCCGTACGGTTCTGGCGGGGTTTCTCACCGGCGTCGGGCTGCAGGTCGGCATCGCGATGCTGAGCGACATGTCCGGCGTCGCGGTCACCTCGCGATACACGCTCGTCAAGCTGTGGCAGGTTTTAGGCGGTCTGCCGCAGCCGAACGTCCCGACGCTGACGCTTTCCATAGTCGTGGCGGGCAGCATCCTGCTCGGGAACCGCTTCGCGAAGCGATTACCCCTGGCACTGCTCGCCGTTGTCGCGACCATTGCCGCGAGCAGCGAGTACCACTTCGCCGAGCGCGGCATCGCCGTCATCGGTTTGGTCCCCGGGGGCTTGCCCTCATTCGGGCTGCCGCACGTGACCTTAAGCGAGGTCCTGGCGCTGCTGCCCATCGCCGCTTCCTGCTTCGTGATGATCATCGCGCAAAGCGCGGCGACCTCCCGCGGCTTCGGCATCCGATATCACGAGAGCGTCGATGGCGATGCGGACATCCTTGGCCTGTCGGCGGCGAATGCGGCAGCCGCTCTGAGCGGCACATTCGTCGTCAATGGCAGCCCGACGCAGACCGCCATGGCGGATCGCGTCGGCGCTCGCAGCCAGGTGGCGCAACTGACGTTGGCGGGGGTGGTGCTGCTGGTGCTCATCATGCTGACCGGTCCGCTGCAGTACCTGCCGCGCTGCGTATTGGCGTCCATCGTATTCACCATTGCGATCGGCATGATCGACTTGCGGCGCCTGCGCGACATCCGCCGCGAGAGTCCCGGCGAGTTCCACCTTGCCGTCTTCACCGCGGCCACCGTCGTCGCGCTCGGCGTCGAGCAAGGCATCTTGCTGGCGATCGCGCTATCGCTTTTCAGGCACGTGCGCCACAGTTACCGCCCGCACACGATGCTGCTTGCGCCCGATGCGGCCGGTCAGTGGTCGCCGGTCCCCGCGACACCGGGCGAGGTGACTGCACCCGGGCTCATCGTGTACCGCTTCGGTGCGGATTTGTTCTATGCGAATCAAAACCGCTTCATGGACGAGGTGCGTGCACTCGTCAAGCAGGCGCCGACGCCGGTCCGCTGGTTCGTCGTCGATGCCGGACCGATCACGGATATCGACTACTCCGCCGCGAGATCGCTGTGCGATTTGCTCGACGATCTGAAGCGCCAAAACGTCGGCGTGATTTTCGGGCGAGTCAGCATGTATCTTAAGTCCGATATGGATCGGCACGGCATCACTCAAGCCGTGGGAGCGCCGCGAGTCTTCTCGACGCTCCACGAGGCCCTCGCGCTGGCGCGCGGCATGCCGCATTCACCCGGTTAGCGGTTCGGCCGTCAGCCATTTGTCGAGCATCGCAGAGAGCGTCGTTTGATAAACCGGCTTGCTCAGAAAATCATTCATTCCGGAATCGAGGCTTCGAGTGCGATCGTCGGAAAATGCGTTCGCCGTCATCGCGACAATCGGCACCTCGTGATCCAGCACCGCCGAGCCTTTGTCCCGAATGAACTGAGTCGCCTCGAAGCCATCCATCTCAGGCATATGGCAGTCCATCAATACGAGGTCGTAGCGGGTCTTGCGCAGACAATCGATCGCTTCGCGGCCGTTCTTGGCGACGTCAACCCGGTATCCGAGTTTGGCCAGCATATAAACCGCGACGCGCTGATTGACGAAGTTGTCCTCGACGAGCAGTAGGCGCGTACCCGCCGGCGACTTGGGGCCGGCTCGCGCAGCGGGCGGCGCGGACAGCGCTGCAGGGTCGCCCATGGCAGCTTTGTCGCCCATGGCAGCTTTGTCGCCCATGGCAGCTTTGTCGCCCATGGCAGCTTTGTCGCCCGTGGCCGCTCTGTCGCCCGTGGCCGCTTCGCTCGCCATCGTTGGTACCGCGGGCACGACAGGTTCGACGGCAACGGCGGTCTCCGCGGCCATCGTCGCCGCGACGGGCACGGCTGGCGGAGCGGCGGCGGCCGGCGTGATGGCCGGAGCCGGGGTGGCGGCTGCCGGCGGCGTCAGGGCCATGGCGGGCATCGCCGGTGCAGCGTCCATGGTTGACGCTGCGTCCATGGCCGGCGCAGCGGCCTCTACTGGGTCGCCGGTGGCGCGCAGCGGCAACACGAACCAAAACGTCGATCCGGCACCCGGATGGCTCTGCGCGCCGATTTCTCCGCCCATGAGTTCGACCAGGGTCTTGCTGATGACGAGACCGAGGCCGGTTCCTCCGTAGCGGCGCGCCGTCGACGTATCCGCCTGCGTGTAGCGCTCGAACAGCGTTGGCATTTGCTCGGCCGTGATGCCGATGCCGGTATCGGTCACACTGATCTTGACGCGCGCTGCGTCGAGCTGCGTCGCCGCGATGAGCACCGATCCGTGCTCGGTGAATTTCACCGCGTTGCCGACCAGATTGAGCAATACCTGGCGTATTCGAACCGGATCGCCTTTGATGTGCTTCGGCAGCAGAGGATCGTACTCGACGCGCATCCCGACGCCGCGCTCCAGCGCCGCCGATTGGAGAATCGACCGCACTCCATCGCAGACCGACTCCAGCGCCACGTCGATGTGTTCGACGGTCATGCGGCCGGCTTCGAGTTTCGAATAGTCGAGAACATCGTTGACCACCGTCAGCAGCGCATCCCCCGAGCGCTGCATGGTCTCGGCGAATTCGCGCTGTTCCTGATTGAGCGGCGTGTCGAGCAGAAGACTGGTGAAGCCCAGCACGCCGCTCATCGGCGTGCGGATCTCGTGACTCATGACGGCGAGAAGATCGCTCTTGGCTCTCGATGCCGCCTGCGCGCGCTGCGCCTGAGCTTCGGCATGCTTCTTGGCTTCGGCGAGCCTTAGCTGCACGACTCGATCGCGGCGGCGCGCCCGCTGCGCGGCGCTGCTGAGCCGCAGCACCACAAAGCCGGTCAACAACGACAACAGCGCCACCGCCGCGAAGGCGCCGGTTCCGGCGCGCCGAATCGCGCTGATGCGCGCGTCGAAGTCCCGCAGCCACATGTCGATGCCGACCACCCCGACGAAGCGGCCGCTATGATCGTAGAAGGGCGCATAGGCGCTCATGTAGCTGCGCACCCGCTCCTGCACCGGCTCCTGATTGACCGCAACCTCGTGCCGCTCGAGTGCGCGGCGCACGGTGGGGTCGAACGTGTCGTGCGGTGCCATGATCAATTCGGTCGGCTCGGTGTCGCCCGGGACCCGATACAGGTAATCGGTGCCGAGGATGTAGTAAATGCGATCGCGGTCGAGGATGGCTGTGTAAACGTAGATGATGTCCGAGGTGGCTTTGTGGAATTTGACCAGCGGCGCGAGCAGTGCGAGATGTGCGGGGCTGCCGGCCTGTTCCTGCGACGTGATCGAGCGGTGCAGATCGCCATCGATCAATTCCGCCGCCGCCCGCGCCAGCTGCGTGAGTTCAGTGCGTACCGCGTCGAGCTGCGCCTCGCGCGCCGCGTGCCATAAGTAAAATAGACCGAGCGAGGAAATGAGCAATACCGCACCGCCCGCCAATACTCCATGTATGAGCGGGCGCTTGATGCGCCGATAGTATGGTTTCAACAAAATGTGCAATTGCCGTCCGAGCCCCACCGTGAATTGCCGCACGGGCCAGAGAGCAGGCCCATGAGTCGGTATCGGCACCGCGCGGGCATCCTTAAGAGCGGACTCGAACGGCGGACCGCGTGTCGGACCGGGGCGCAGTCAGGCGCGCGTGCCGCTGAAGGGCGCCGTGCCGAGCAGATATTTCGCCTCGCCGCGAATGTGATCCGCATCTACGATTGCAGTGAATTTAAAGCTCATGCGCATGGGTTTGGCGATTTTCGCGGACCAGGTGAGCTTGTTGCCATCGACTCCGCCACCGCTAAACGCGGCACGGTGCTCGCCATCGGACAGCGAGCCTCGGAGGCTCGCGCCCTCCACGATGAGATCAAGCACGCCGGATTTGTCGCCCATGGGGGTCTTGATGGTGATATTCCATTTTCCGTGAGCTGACATTGTTTCTGATTTCTACCGCTGTTGCGCTCGGGAGCGCCTCTGTTTTTCAGTTGGGGGTAACCCTGAATGATGATGTCATGCAGCGGTCATGCAGCGGCGACGCCGCATCGCGGCTGCCGCGGACAGGCGCCGCTCCTCGGACAGATGACGCTGGCCTGCGAATCGAGCGCATCGGCGATCCATGCGATGTTGAGCACTTGCGAGGCGGCGCGGATATTGGCCGCCGCCGCTTCCGGGATGGTGCCGTCGCCGCCGCCGCGCCGGCAGGATTCGGCGACGGCAGCCACCACGCTCTCGCCGTCGAATCCCTGCGCGTCGAGCGCCGGCAGCAAATCGACACCCACGGACAGCACGTGAAGTTCGTCGAGAGCATCGCGCGTCAACAGCGAGTGACAGCAATACAGGCGCGCGCGCTTGCCATCCTGCATGACGGAGATTTGCGACTTCGGCTTCTGCGGCGGCGCCGCGGCCGACGCCGGCGTTTGCTGCAGCAATCGAAAAACCGCCCAGCGCGGGCACGGGTCGGATACCAGGCTCATGTTGCCCCACGGCAAGGGGATGCCGTTGCCGCGGTACACCGCGCGCAGGTACCCCGGTGCATACGCGTCGAAGAAATGCCAGTGGCGGTACGGCGAGACGGCCGTCATGCGCCGCATGACCAACGCCGGCGTAACACCGAGCTTGTGACAGGCTGAAACGCGGTGCGCCTCGCGGATCAGGAATCGCCGGAAAGGAATGCGCGGGCAGAGGAGCGCGCCGGCGAAAAAACTGCACTCGAAATCTCGCCATGCGTAGAGGACGTCCTGCGCTCCCATGCCCGCCGTGGACGCCGAAGTTTCCCCGTCGCCGGCATGCACGGCGGTGTGCGGTGAAATGACGCCGTCGCCGTTGTGCAGAACCTTGTGGCCGACGAAGAATGCCAGCTCGTACTTGAGCCGCTCCTCCTGATTGCGCAGACGCTTGTTGACGAGCACGGTATTCGGCGCCTCGAAGCGCGAGCGCACCAGCGCCCCGCTCGGTTTGCGGCCGTCGCCGTCGAACCAGCGAATCTCCAAAGCGTGGCGCTTGCAGAGGTCCATGACGGCGGCCAGCGTCAGCGGCATCTGGCGTTTTCCTCCTTCTTCGGCGGCGCGCTCGATGTCCGGAAAATTATTATGGCGGGTTTCCTGCCACACCCGGATCAACAGCTGCGCAAATTGCCGGCCCGTCGTGCCGGTCTGCGACAGAAGCTCGGGCAGCGCGTTTTGCAGCAGCTCGTGTGAGAACAGAAACGCCGGCTCCAAGGGCATGGCTTCGAGCCCGCCCCGCTCGCGTTGCGGCGGGGATACCTCCACCTCGGTGTTCTCATCGAGAAACCAGCGCGCGTCCTTGCCGAAAATGCCGGCCAAAATGTCGAGCATGGCGGCGGAAGGTACGCGTTTGCCGGTCTCGACCATGCTGAGGTAGGACACCGACGGGGCGCCCGCCGCGTCGATTTGCACGCAGCGCGCCGACAGCTCATCGAGGGTGAGTCCATTGCGCTTTCGCAAGGAGCGCAGCTTTGCGCCGAGAAAATGCCCCTGCCGGATCAGCCCCGCCATGCGCGCACCGCCTTGTCATAATCACAAAACATTGTGAAATTCACATTGTGAAATTTCTATTGTGTAAATCTGCACTGATTGCACTTTAAGCTTGTCGCCCAGGGGGACGCAACTTCTGCCGACGGGCCGGAGGGTCCCCGAAAATTTTCATCGACCAGGAGATTTGCGAATGAGCGAAAAAGCACAGGCGAACGGCCGCTGGCGCGGTATTCAAAGGCCCTACAGCGATGCCGACGTAGCGCGGCTGCGCGGTTCCGTGCACATCGAACACTCGCTGGCGCGCCTCGGCGCCGAAAAATTCTGGAGCATGCTGCATAGCGAGCCCGTGGTGGCCGCGCTCGGCTGTATGAGCGGAAACCAGGCGGTACAGGTGGTGCAGGCCGGCCACCAAGCGATCTACTGTTCCGGCTGGCAAGTCGCCGGCGACGGCAACACCGCCGGCGAGATGTATCCCGATCAAAGCCTCTACCCGGTCGACTCCGTGCCGCGCATGGTCGAGCGCATCAACAATGCGTTGCTGCGCACCGATCAGATTCATCACTTGGAGGGCAAATCCGCGGTCGATTGGCTGGCCCCGATCATCGCCGATGCCGAAGCCGGCTTTGGCGGCAATCTCAATGCGTTCGAGCTGACCAAGGCGCTGATCCGCGCCGGCGCGGCGGCCGTGCATTTCGAGGATCAGCTTTCCTCGGCGAAGAAGTGCGGCCATTTGGGCGGCAAGGTGCTGGTGTCGACCGCCGAAGCCATCAACAAACTGGTCGCCGCGCGTCTCGCCGCCGACGTCCTCGATGTGCCCACCGTCGTCATCGCGCGAACCGACGCGGACGCGGCCAACCTCTTGCTCACGGACCATGACTCGCGCGATGCGCCTTTCCTCACGGGCGAGCGCTCGAGCGAGGGCTTCTTTCATGTCCGCTGCGGAATAGAGCAGGCCATCGCCCGTGGCCTCGCGTACGCCCCGTATGCGGACCTGCTCTGGTGCGAGACGTCGAAACCCGATCTCGCCGAAGCGCGGCGCTTCGCCGCGGCGATCCACAAGCAATTTCCGGGGAAGTTGCTCGCCTACAACTGCTCGCCTTCCTTCAACTGGCAGGCCAATCTGAATCAGTCGACCATGAAGAGTTGGCGCGAGGATCTCGCGGCCATGGGCTATCGTTTCCAATTCATCACGCTCGCCGGCTGGCACGCGTTGAATTTATCCATGTTCGAGCTGGCCGCGGCGTACCGGGACGACGGCATGCTCGGATATTCAAAAATGCAGCAGCGCGAGTTCGGACAAGAGCGCGCCGGTTATCGCGCGACCAAACACCAGGCATTCGTCGGCACCGGCTATTTCGACGCGGTGCAATCCGCCATCACCGCCGGAGAACACTCCACCGGCGCCATGGCCGGCAGCACGGAAGCCGAACAGTTCACGTCAGGGGCGGCGAGCCCCGAGCCGCATCGTGTGGTCGCCTAGGGACGCTGCGGCGGCGATTGCCGAGCACTTTCGCGCCTACAACGAGGAATTCGGCCGCATCACGCGGCGCGCGGCACTGAACTTCCTGGCCGAGGATTGGCAGGCGGCGCAGCTCGATGCCATCGCGCGTATCGAGCTGTACGAGCAGCGCGTGACGCGCTGCGTGCAGGCGGTCGGCGAGCTGAAATCCGAGCTCGGCAACGATGCTTTGTGGATCGACATCAAACGCGCCTACGAGACGCTGGTGGCGCGGCGGCCCGACAGCGATTTCTACCGGACGTTCTTCAATTCAGTGACGCGCGATCTCAACGGTACGGTCGGCGTCAATCCCCAGATCGAATTTTGCGCCACGCACGTCGGCCGCGCCTCGGGCGCCGTGCCCATCCGCGTTTACCGCATCGGCGGCTCGCTGCCCGCCGCGATGCGCGAAGTGCTGGCCGACCTGCCCTTCGGCGCGGCGATACACGATCATGAAGGCGCGGTGCACCGCATCAGCGCCGAGATCGGCCGGTATTTCGCGACCGGACGGCAAAGCGGCGCGCCCGAGTCGATCGAACTCATTGAACCCGTGTTCTATCGCGGCTTGCATGCCTTCATCGTCGGCCGCCTCATCGGCGACGGCTCCATCACGCCGCTGGTCGTGGCATTCAGCAACTCGCCGCAAGGCGTGCAAGTCGAATCCGTCATGCTGTCGCGGGCCGATGTCAGCTCGCTGTTCGGCTACGCGCGCTCGTACTTCCACGTGGATTTGCCGGTAGTCAGCGCCGCCATCACGCTGCTGCGCTCCTTCATGCGGCGCAAACCCGTCGATGAGCTCTACACCGTGCTCGGCCGCGCCAAGCAGGGCAAGACGGAGCGCTATTTTTCCCTGCAGCGCCATCTCGAAACCTCCATCGACAGCTTCGTGCACGCGCCGGGCGAACGTGGCTTGGTCATGATCGTCTTTACCCTGCCGTCGCACGACTTGGTATTCAAGGTCATCCGCGATCGCTTCGGCGCGCCCAAGACCAGCACGCGGGCCGACGTCATCGAGCGCTACCGGTTCGTGTTCCGTCATGACCGCGCGGGCCGTCTGGTCGACGCTCAGGAATTCAAACGGCTGCGTCTGCCTCGCGCCCGATTCATGCCGGCATTGGCCGATGAGCTGCTGCGCGACGCCAGCGAAAGCTGCCGCATCGAGGGCGAGGACCTGATCGTCGAGCACTGCTACATCGAACGGCGCTTGAGGCCGCTCAATCTGTTCCTGCGCGAAGCCGAGCCCGCCGCCGCGGAGGCCGCCATCATCGATTACGGCAACGCCCTCAAAGATCTCGCCGCCAGCAATGTATTTCCGGGCGATCTTCTGCTCAAGAACTTCGGCGTGACCAGCCATGGGCGCGTGATCTTTTATGATTACGACGAACTGTGCCTGTTATCCGACTGCGTGTTCCGCGACCTGCCGCAGCCCCGCTGCGATGAGGAGGAATTCAGCGCCGAGCCCTGGTTTCACTGCGGACCGCACGATGTTTTTCCCGAGCAGTGGCTGCCGTTTCTATCGATACCCCCGGCACTCAAGGATGTGTTCCTTGGCCAACACGGGGAACTCCTGACCGCAGCCTGGTGGCGCGCAGCAGCCGCGCAGCCGCAGGCCGCGTCAGCTTACGATGCGGCGGCGCTAAGCTCCCTGCCGGAGGCCGGCATGCAGGGGGACTCTTGGCGCGAGAGCAGCCTCGCCGGCGCGGTCCAATAAGGGACGGCGCAGGCCGCGCGTCCGCACGGCTTAGGTTTGCTCCATCGGCCAGCTCCAATTGCGGATTTCCGGCATGTCTTGGCCATAGCGGTCAATGTAGTGCTTGTGTTCGACCAATTTGTCCAGCAATTGCTGTTTTAGGTAAGCGCCCTCGCTGCCGGTCGCGGGCAGCCGATTGACGGCATCGATCGCCAAGTGGAAGCGATCGAGATCATTGAGCACCGTCATATCGAACGGCGTGGTAATCGTGCCTTCCTCTTTGTAGCCGCGCACATGCAGGTTATCGTGGTTATGCCGGCGATAGGTGAGCCGATGGATCAGCCACGGGTAGCCGTGAAATGCAAAGATGATCGGCTTGTCCCGCGTGAACAGCGAGTCGAAATCCTCATCGCTGAGACCGTGCGGGTGTTCCGTAGCCGGCTCGAGCTTCATGAGATCGACGACATTGATCACGCGGATCTTGAGCGCGGGCAGATGCTGGCGCAGGATCGACACCGCGGCCAGCGTCTCGAGCGTCGGCACATCGCCTGAGCAGGCCATCACCAGGTCCGGGCCTCCTTGGCTATCGTTGCTCGCCCATTGCCATATTCCAATCCCCTCGGTGCAATGATTGACGGCCGCTTCCATCGACAGCCATTGCGGCGCGGGGTGCTTGCCCGCTACTACGACATTGACGTAGTGCCTGCTGCGCAGGCAATGATCCATGACCGACAGCAGGCAATTGGCGTCCGGCGGCAGGTAAACGCGAACGATTTCCGCCTTTTTGTTGACGACGTGATCGAGAAACCCCGGGTCCTGGTGCGTGAAGCCATTGTGATCCTGGCGCCAGACATGGGAACTTAACAGGTAGTTCAAGGATGCGATCTTGCGCCGCCAGGGCAGCGCCGCCGATACCTTCAGCCATTTCGCGTGTTGATTGAACATCGAGTCGATGATGTGAATGAACGCCTCATAACAATTGAACAAGCCGTGGCGGCCCGTGAGCAAGTATCCTTCCAGCCAGCCTTGGCATTGATGTTCGCTCAGCATTTCCATGACCTGGCCGGTGCGCGCGAGGAACTCGTCGTTTTGAACGATGTCCGCTTGCCACTGACGATTGGTCACTTCAAACACGGCTTCCAGGCCGTTCGACAGCGTCTCATCCGGGCCGAATATTCTGAAGTTGCGTTGCGCCGCATTCATCCGCGCCACGTCGCGGAGAAATCGCCCCAGCACATGCGTGTCGCCGATCCCCGGAACACCTGGCCTCGTCACGTCGATCGCATAGTCCGTAAAATCGGGCATGCGCAGCTCGCGCAATAATCTGCCGCCATTGGCGTGCGGATTTGCGCCCATGCGCCGCTCGCCCTTGGGAGCCAAAGCCTTGAGCTCCGGCTTGAGCCGGCCCTGCCCATCGAAAAGCTCTAAAGGGCGGTAACTGCGCAACCACTCTTCCAGTTGCTTGAGGTGCGCCGGATTCGTGGCGGGATCCGTCAATGGCACCTGATGAGATCTGAATGTCCCTTCATTCGGCCGCCCGTCGATGAACTTCGGGCCGGTCCATCCCTTGGGGGAATTCAAGACGATCATCGGCCAGCGGGCGCGCTGCGTGCCGCCATTGACCCGGGCGTTTGTTTGAATGGCGTGGATTTGCCCGATGACGAGATCGAGCGCCGCGGCCATGGCCGCGTGCATGGCCATCGGCTCGTGGCCCTCGACGTAGAGCGGCGCCCAGCCATAGCCGCGCAGCAATTGATCCAGCTCCTCGCGGGAAATGCGCGCGAGGATAGTGGGATTCGCGATCTTGTAGCCGTTCAGATGCAGGATGGGCAGAACCGCGCCGTCGGTTGCGGGATTGAGAAACTTATTCGAATGCCAGGAGGTCGCGAGCGGGCCGGTTTCGGCCTCGCCGTCGCCGACGACACAGGCGACGATCAGCGTCGGGTTGTCGAATACGGCGCCGAAGGCATGGCTCAGCGAGTAGCCGAGTTCGCCTCCCTCGTGGATCGATCCAGGGCACTCCGCAGACGCATGGCTCGGGATACCTCCGGGAAATGAGAATTGCGTGAATAGCCGCTTCAGTCCGGGCTCATCCTCGCTGATGTTTGAATAAATTTCGCTGTAAGTGCCCTCAAGATACGTGCCGCTGACCACGGCCGGGCCGCCGTGTCCGGGCCCGGACATGTAGATCATGTCCAGGTCGTATTGATTGATGATCCGATTCAAATGCGTATAGATGAAGTTCTGGCCCGGCGTGGTCCCCCAATGTCCCAGCAGCATGCGTTTGATGTGCTCGGAGGCCAGCGGCTCCTTGAGCAGCGGATTGTCGCAAAGATAAATCTGCCCGACCGACAGAAAATTCGCGGCTCGCCAATACGAGTCGATCTTTTGCAGATACGCGCTATCGAGAACTGCGACGGATGTATTTTCACTCATGTTTCACCCTTTCAATTCCAAGCCAAGCGCTCCGATGGTCAAGCTCGCGATCACGGATTCCTCATCGGTGCGGATGATGCGCACGGTGACTGAACTCGCATCGCTCGACACCAGCGGCTCATGCTGTGCGTTACGCAGCTCATGCAATTCGATGCCGAGAAACTCAAGTCCTGCGCAGATCCGCGCACGGATCGGCGCCGCGTTTTCGCCGATGCCGCCCGCGAAAACCAGGGTGTCCAAGCCGCCGAGCGCGGCCGCAAATGACCCGATCCATTTCTTCGCCTGGTAGCAGAAGAGCGCGAGCGCTTCGCAGGCACGCACGTCCTCGAGCTCCCGCGCCAGCAAATCACGGACATCTGAACTCGTCTCGGAGACTCCGAGGAGACCCGATTCATGATTCACCATGCGCTGATAGGCCGCGACATCCATGCCTTCGCTGAGCGTCAGAAAGCTCATGACGCCGGGGTCCAAATCGCCTGCCCGCGTGCTCATCACCAATCCCGCAGCCGGAGTAAATCCCATGCTGGTGTCGATGGATTTCCCATCGCGCACCGCGGCGAGACTGGCACCGTTGCCGAGGTGCGCCAGTATGACGCGCCCGCGGCTTGCGGCCGGATCGCCGCGGCGCGCGAGTTCCCGCAGCAAAAACGTGTAAGACAGGCCATGAAAGCCGTAGCGCCGCACTCCCTTGGACTCGTAGCGGCGCGGAATCGGCAGGATGGCGGCAACGCGCGGCATACTCTGATGGAATGCCGTATCGAAGCACGCCACCTGCGGCAGCTGCGGGAATCTGCGGCCCACAATTTCGATGAGTTCGATTTCCCGCGGCAGATGTTCAGGATCGTACGGCGTGATCGCCTTGAGTTCGGCCAAGAGTCCGGCCGTCACCCGCTGCGGGCTGGTGTGATTCATGCCATGCACCACGCGATGGCCGACGGCGGTCACCGCGGTGAACTTGGACTGCCCTTCGAGCCAGTCCATGAGAAAGGAGGCGGCCGATTGATGATCCGCGGCAGCCACCGCGAGACGCTCGGATTCGTTCACGATCAAGGTCGTGCCGGCAAGTCCGATCCGTTCTATTTTTCCGCCCAAAACTCTCGCGGGCGGATCCCCGCCGCCGTAGACTGCGAAGCGAATGCTCGAGGAGCCCGCGTTGATGCAGAGCACTGTCATTCCGCCTAAGTCTGCCACAGCGCCATGACAAATTAGGATTCATCGCTCGGGCGGCAACTTGCACCCCATAGGACAAACCCCTACGCTGGCCCGCCCATCAGCGCCGGCCCGCCCATTTAGAGGTAACTGCCATGCCGCATTATCATGCCATCGTATGGATCGATCATCAGAAAGCCACCGTCTGGCAATTCACGGCGACGGAGCAGGAAAACACCGTGGTGCACGCGCATGGGCAGCACCGCGTCCACAGCCGCAAGAGCACCCACGGCGGCCACAAAGCGGCGGCCGATCAGAAATTCTTCGAGGAAGTCGCTGACGCGCTCGCGGGTGCGCACGAAATTCTGATCATCGGACCCGCACAGACCAAACAGGAATTCGCGGGGTACCTCCGCGACAAACATGCGGATCTGTCCCGCGGCATCGTCGCCGTGGAAAACGCGGACCATCCCACCGAGCCCGAAGTGCTGGCCTATGCACGGCGCCACTTCGTGGCCATCGACCGGATGTTCTCCGCGGATTCGCAACCGGGACATTGATTTTGGAGCACCGCCTTGGAATCTGATTTGACGCGGCGCGGATTCCTCGCCCTGGTCCCCGGTGCCGCCGTGGCGGGCGCGCTCGGTGCGGCCGACGCCCGCACGGATGACATCTGCTATCAGAGCTTGCGCGAACTCGCACGATTGATTCGCACGCGCAAGCTGTCGGCGCGCGAGGTCATGTCGGCTCACCTGCAGCAGATTCGCCGCTGGAATCCGCACGTGAACGCCATCGTTGCAAAGCTGGATGACGCGGCCTGCCTCGCGCTCGCCGATGCGGCCGACGCGCGAATGTCCCGCGGAGAACCGGTCGGCGCCCTGCACGGCCTGCCTTGGGCATTCAAGGACCTCGAGCCCGTGACCGGATTTCCCTGGTCGCGCGGCTCGCCGATCTTTCGCGATGATCGGCCGGCGGCCGACTCGGTCCTGGTGGAGCGGATCGTTAAAGCAGGCGCGCTGACGATCGGCAAGACCAACACGCCGCAATTCGGCATGGGCTCGCACACCTATAACGGCGTGTACGGCACGACCTTCAATCCCTATGATTTGACCAAGAGCGCCGGCGGATCGAGCGGCGGCGCGGCCGCGAGCGTCGCCGCCGGCATGCTTCCCGGCGCGGATGGCAGCGATCTCGGAGGCTCGCTGCGCAACCCGGGAAATTTCAACAATGTCGTGGGCTTTCGCCCGACGGTCGGACTCGTGCCGATGGCGCCGAACGCACTGCCCTTCTTGGGGTTCGCGGTCAAGGGACCGATTGCCCGTTCGGTATCGGACGCCGCATATCTCTTGGCCGCCATGGCGGGTGCGGATGCTAGGGATCCGGCCTGCACGCCGTCAGACCCGACGGTATTTTCAGGCTCTCTCGAGCGCAGCTTCAAGGGCGTGCGCGTCGCCTGGTGTCCTGATCTCGGCGCTGTGCCTCTCGATCATCGTGTGCGGGGTGTACTCGAATCGCAGCGGCAGACATTTGAGGCGCAGGGCTGCATCGTCGAGGATGCGCATCCGGATCTCACCGCCGCGGATGAGGTATTTCTCACCATGCGCGCCTTTCGGACTTGGACGCTGCTCGGGCCGTTGCTCCCGGCTCACCGCAAAGACTTCAAGCCCGAAGCGATTCAGGAGATCGAAGACGGAGCGCGGCTCTCGGCCGCGCAGGTGTCGAACGCCATGCTGCGGCATGGCGAGATTCTGGAGAAAATGCGGCGCTTTCAGGAGAATTATCCTCGGCGTGTTGCAGTTGGCAAACGCTTTCGAGAGTGCGACTGGAATTGCGAAGCGCCGGCCGCCGGCGCCGGTGTAAATGCGCAGCTTTGAATTGCCTTGCTCACTGCCGACGCGCTCAGTACCATCGCGCCTCTGCGTTCAGCCAGGAGAAAAGCATGGGGTTAGCCTCGGAATTCAAAGAATTTGCCATGAAGGGCAATGTGGTCGATCTGGCCGTGGGCGTCATCATCGGCGCCGCCTTCGGCAAAATCGTCTCCTCGATGGTCGGGGACGTCTTCATGCCGATGTTGGGCAGGTTGATCGGCGGCGTGAGTTTCTCGGATTTTGCCTTCAGCTTGGGCAAGGATCCCACGGGCAAGGACGTATTGGTCAAATACGGCGCCTTCTTGCAAACCATGTTCGACTTTCTCATCATCGCCGCGGTGCTGTTCTTCACCATCAAGGCGATCAATCGGCTGAAAAAACCTCGGCCACCGGAGCCGCCGCCGGCGGCACCGCCGCCAAGATCCGAGAAGCTCTTGGAAGAGATCCGCGATCTGCTCGCCAAGCGCGCCTGACGCGAACGCGATACGCACCGCGTGGGGCGCGGATCAAAAAGCCGCCGCCGGGTGGCGCAGCGCACAGAACCAAGCCGCGGCGATGAACAGCAGTGCGCCGGCACCTGCGGCGGCTTGCAGGCGGTTGCCGCGGCTGCGCGGTACGCCGGCGCGCGCGTAAATCCAGCCGAGCGCGGTGCCGGCCGCGAATCCGAGCGCATGTCCGAGAACATCGACGTGCTCGCCGCCGGCACCCAAGAAAGCCAACAGGCACACACCCGCGAACAGCGGCGCCCAGCGATAACGGAAGCGTTCGCGCAGCGGGAGCCGTTGGCGCCAGGCAAACCCTGCGAGCAGTCCCAAGGCGGCGAACACGGCGGTGGATGCGCCGACCGCGCGGTGGTTCGACGGTGAAACCAGCATATCCATATAATTGCCGAGCGTGCCCGCGCCTAAGATGCTGGCCCATGCGAGACCGGGACCAAATACGCGGCCGGCCAAAATGCCGATGCCCACCCCAAACAAGAGATTGCTGAGCAAGTGCGCCTGGTCCAAGTGCAGCGTCAGTGCGGTGACGGCGCGCCACCACTCGCCCCCGCCGCCGGCGCGGGGCTGCAACGCTCCGGTCGCCAACCAATCGAATCCGAACAGCTGGATTCCGGCGCAATACGCCACCAGCAATAACACCAGTGAGTAAACGCCGGCGCCGGCAACGGCGCCCTCGAAAGGAATGATCGCCGCCGGCGCATCCCGCACGACACGGCGCTCGGCCGCATAGCGTGCGAGTTCATCGCGTGCGCTCTCGAGGATGACGGGCGCCACCAGCAAGGCCCACCCGCCGTCGTGCTCGGCAAGATCGTATGCCAAGCCCTTCGCTTCCAACACCAGGCCGTACTCGCAACAGGCCGGACGCGAACCCTGAAATACAGCTACTCGCTCCGCTTGCGGGTCATCAATGTCCTCAGGCCCGGCAGCAATGCCCACGCGCTACTCAATGCCCCGGACTGTCCGCGGTTCCGGTTTCGGCGAGTTTCTGCAGCCTCGCGACCTGCTCGCTCAAGACCCGATCGACGGCCTTCGATATACCCTCGAAACCATCCTTGGCGTAGCCGCCGACGACGTAGCTCAGCTTAAGATCAGTGCCGCTGCCCGCGCTTTGCAGGCTGAAGGTCATGGCGCCCTCGACCGCCATGCCCTGCAACGGCCCCAATGCGCCGCGCAGCCGCAAGGACTTTCCAGGCACCACCTGCACCACCGTCAAGTGCAGCGCCGAGCCGCCATTCGCGAGTGTTTCACACCAGCATCCGCCGGCTTTGGCGCTGAGCGTGAGATTGGCCGCGCTCCCGGAGAAGGTGTGCTGCGAATCCCACCAGCGCGCCGGCGCGATCACCGCGGCATAGACCGCCGCCGGAGCCGCGGCTACGTGAACCTGCTCGACGATCTCAAAGCCGCCGCCGCCGACGTCCGTTACTTCGGCGGCCGCACCGAGGGGCAGCACCTGTGCAGTTCCCGCGGCACATATCAAAGCCGCCGCGCGCGCCAACCGCTCCGCCGGATGAACTGCTCGGGCCGAGCCGGCCTGTCGTGCATCGGTCATGGTCGATCACTCCTGTCGGAAACGCTCGTCATGGAGAACTTTACGGTCTTGTGCCGCATCCGCCAAGCTGCAACCGCCGCGCCGGATCCGGCACGCCGCGCCCGCGGCCGAATCAGGTGCTGCGCGTCTGCTCGACGAGCATCTGGTAAATCTTCATCACCCGCGGCACGTACGCCATCGTTTCCGTGAACGGAGGAATCTGGCCGCCGTTGCGCTCCACCGCCTCCTCGCCCGCATTGTAGGCGGCGAGCGCCAGACGGATATTTTGACCAAACCGGTCGATCAGAAATTTCAGGTAGCGCGCGCCGCCGTGGACGTTCTCTTTAGGATCGAACGGATTCGAAACACCGAAGCGCGTCGCCGTGGCAGGCATCAATTGCATCAATCCCACGGCACCGCGTTTCGACACCGCGCGCGAGTTGAATCCGGACTCCACCACGATGACCGCCCGCAGCAGATTCGGCTCCAGCGCGGCCGAGACGGCGGCCTTCTCGATGATCGAATCGTACTGTGTGGCCCGCGCTAAAATCGTCAGATCGTAGTGCTGGCCGCTCTGCGTCATGTCCTCGGCGGACAATGCCAGCAACTTATAGCGGTTATTGTCCGGCACATCGGTGTAATGCCGGATGCCGTCGGCATCCACGTAGGAATAGATCTTCGGGTGCGCCGCGGCAGCTGTTGCGGCAAGCAGGGCTGCGAACAATATGGCGGATTTGAACAGCATACGGCGGCTTCCTGAGGACAAGCCTAGCGCGAAGGGGAGCGCAGCCGGTGGGACCTGCATCAAGAAACGAGCCATCCGGAATGACATAACGGTCGCAAAGCGCGCAAGCTACGGCCTTCCTGAAATTACCTCCCTGAAGCCGCCAACCGTGTCCGAAACCCCCGATTGGAAGCAGCGCTATCGAGACTCGGTCCTCGAAATGGAGACTGAGGAGAGACGCTGGCGGCAAGTCGAGCAGGCGCTGCGCCGGCTGGTGGGCCGCCTGTGCGCGGCGGGCATGGGCGTGGATCCGCAGCTCGATGACGAGCTCAAGGCGCTCGCCGCGGCCAATCGGCGCAACGCCGCCGCCGAGGAGCTGGAGAAGCTCGCGGCCTCTCTGACCAGCGTGGTGGTCGCCGTCGATGCCGTCGCGCCGGTGGCCAATACCGGCACCACCTTGACCGCCCTGCGCTATATGCGCTGGGACTCGACCTGCGCCGCCGTGGGCGGCGTGCTGCAGCACTTGAAGTCGGTGAATCCCGATAACCCAGCCGCGGAACGGCTGTTCGCGGATCTGCCTGAGGCCGGTAGCGATGCCGAGCTCGCCGTCATTGTGCAAAAGACCGCCGATCTGATCCGCGAGCTCACCGCATCATACGCGCACGAAAGGCTGAAATCCGCGGCAGTGCTGTCGCAGGTCACCCTGCGGCTGGGGGAAATGGCGGGCTATCTCGCCGAGGCCGGCGAAGCGGCGCGCACCGGCTTCGACGATAGCACCGGCATGAGCGAGACGGTCATGTCGCAGGTACGCGAGCTCGGCGCGGAAGTCGGTAACGCCACGGAATTGAGCGTGCTGCAATCCCAGGTGAGTGCGCGATTGGAAACGGTCACGCGGCAAGTGCTGGATTTTCGCGACCGCGAGGACGCCCGCCGGCAGGAGCAGGCGAACCGCGCGGAACGCATGTTTGCCCGCATCGGCGACCTGGAACGCGAGGCAGAGGAGCTCAGCGGCCAACTCGACCGGGAAAAACACAGCGCGCGCCTCGATCCGTTGACGCGCCTGGCCAATCGCAAATCCTTCGACGAGCGCATGGCCGACGAACTCCTGAACCTCGAGATGAGCGGCGCGCCGGTCGCCATGTTGCTGTGGGACATCGATGACTTCAAGATCATCAACGACAGCTACGGCCACCGCGCCGGTGATCGGGTGCTCAAAACCGTGGCGGCTTGCTTCGTTTCCGGATTGCGCACCGAGGACTTCGTCGCGCGCATCGGCGGGGAAGAATTTGTCGTTCTGATGCCGGGCGTTGCGCCCGAAGCCGCACAGAGCATCGCAAATGAGCTGCGCACGGCAGTTACGCAATTGCGATTTCATTTTCGCGGCACGCCGATTATCGTCACGGCGTCCTGCGGCATCACCCAGCTTCGCCGCGGCGATGGCCCCGATGCGGCCTTCGATCGCGCCGATGGGGCGCTCTATCGCGCCAAACGCGAAGGCAAGAATCTGTGCATCGCCGCCTGAGGCTCCGCCTCGCGGGACGTCCGTAGTTAACAGAGATTTAACCTTCCTTTCCCCGACTCCCGCACGGATTTTTCGGTGCCGCCGGATAGAATCGTTTCGGGTCGGGGATCATTCATCAAGGCGGTTTTCTGCACCTGTCGCTGGGCGCACCGACCTCGGATGGCAAATCTTTAGTGCAATGCAACAAATGACCAAGCCGGTAATCTCAGAACCTCTCACGGAACCCGCGATCGGGGTCCCGTTAGGCTACGCCGACGTCCTAGTCGGCCGGCGCAGCGCGCTCCGCGTACGCGCCTGGCTGTTGACCGCCATTCTGTTTCTGGTTCCTCTGCTCGCTTACTGGCCGGCCACCTTTCACGACTACGGCTTGCGCGACGACTATTCGAACTTGCGCGAGGCGCACGAGGAGGCCGGCAAAGTGCTGCAGTTCTGCGCCTCGCACGCGCGGCCGATCTACGGCTGGCTGCTGCAGTCGACCTATGGACAGACCAGCAGCGTGCAGAACCTCGAGTGGATGCGTTGCCTCGCGTCGCTGTTGCTGGGCGCGATTTCCTTGGTGATGTTTCGCGGCTTGCGCGCGCTCGGCTGGTCGTTCACCTTAAGCCTCTGCGTCGCGGTGCTGCTCGCTCTGGTGCCGTCCTCGCAGGTCATCGCCGGATGGGCGGTCGGCTGGCCCTATGCCGCGTCGGCGCTGCTGGCGATCGGCGGATTTTTTACGGTGGAAGGCGCGTTGACCGTGGGCCTCTCCGCGGGCAGGGCTCGCGCGGTGGGTCAGTGGTCGGTGGCGTTGGGCCTCATGCTCATCAGCGCACTCATTTACCAGCCGAGCGCGCTGTTTTATGTGGTGCCCCTGACGGCGGCGCTGATTGCGCAGAGGCAGCGCGGCGCCGCGCCGACGGCGCGCTGGCTCGCGATCCATTTGGGATTCGTGGCCGCGGCGCTGCTGCTCGCCTATTGCACGATGACGGCGCTGTACGCTTTGGATGTGTTCCACAAGTCGGGGCGGGTCGCGTTCGAACATCACTGGGGCGACAAGCTCAGCTGGTTCTTGAATGAGCCGCTGCCGAACGCTCTCAGCTTGTTCGTGTTGAATGACAATAATCATCGCGATCACGCGCTCTATTTCGGCTGCGCGGCGTTGGTCGGACTCATCTTGCTCGCGGGTGTCTACCTGGAATGGCGCCGCTACGGACGCACGCGCGGATTGATCTGGCTGGGCGGTCTGATCGGGCTCCCGGTATTCGCGTTTGCGATCAGCTTGGTGGCATCCGAGCGCTATGCCACCTACCGTACCCTGCTCGCGATGACGGCGGTCCTGGTGTGCTTCCTGGCTGCCTCCGTCGCCGCGTTGACCGAGCGTTGGCAGGCGGGCAGCCGCAAGCTGCTTGCGGCGCTGATCTTGTCGGCGGCGTTCTTGACCGCGCAGCATCATGTGTATGCGCTGATTGCCGTTCCGCAGGGTAACGAATGGCAGTTGATCCTCGCGGGAGCGAAGCACGTGCGGATCGGCGGCACCGCGCGGCCGCGCATTTTCGCCATCGCGTCGGCGCCGGCCGATATTTCGACGGCGACGATTTATCACGACGAGTTCGGTTCGCTATCGTCCAATTCGGAATGGGTGCCGAAGGAAATGTTCAAGCGCGCCATGCGCGATCTGCATCCTGAAATCGCGAACCTCGACGCACGCTACGATTTCACCACCGGACCCAAATTGCCGGCGGGTCAGCGCTACGACGTGATCATCGATATGCATCGCTTGCGGCAGTTCTATACCGACAACTAGCCCTGCAGCCAATCACTCAGGCGCCCGCGCGCGATCGCTGCCTTGACCGCGATCGGCCAAAGTCCGTGCAAAGGGATCGGCTGCAGGCGGGTCACGGGCATATCGAAGGATCCTTTGGGATCGATGATCCGGCGCGCGAGTTGGGCGCCCATGGCCGTGGCCATCGCGACGCCGCGCCCGTTATAGCCCAAGCAGATCAGCACCCCGCGGGCGGGCTCGTGAATGTGCGGATAGTGGTCGCGGGTCATCGCGAGCCGGCCGCCCCACGCATGCGTCCAGTCGACGCCCTTGAGGACCGGCCAGAGCTTCCGCGCATACGCCAAGAGGTACGGAATCGCCGCGGCGGAGTCGATCTCCCGCATCGGTCCGCGCCCGCCAATCAGCAAGCGTTGAGCGGCGTCGACGCGGTAGTACACAGTGATTGCTCCGCTTTCGTAAAGCACCGAGCGGCCCGGCATCACGCCGCGGGCAACCGCATCCGGAAGCGAGGCGCTGGCCGCGATGGCGCCGAACAGCGGCACGACGCTGCGCCGTAGCCCGGGCCAGAGATCATCGGTATAGCCATTGGTCGCCAGCACGACGTTCTCGGCGGTGACCGTGCCGGCGGTGGTACGCACCTGCCAACTCTGTCCCGCGCTCGCGAGACCGGTGACGCGAGTGGCGCCGTGCACCGCGGCCCCGGCGCCCAAGGCCGCGCGTGCCAGCCCGCGCGCGAAGCTCAAGGGATTCAAGTCGCCGCCGCGCCGATCGAGCAGCGCCGCAACATAGCGCCCGGTGCCGGTGGCCCGCGCCGTCGCCGCGGCGTCCAGGTACTCGACCGGGGCGCGGCGGCGGCGCAGCTGTTCGGCGGTAACGCGGATTGCCGCGGCATGCTGGGCGGCCGCCGCGGCCCGCAAGGTGCCGTTCTGCCGCGCCTCGCAGCGAATCGCATGGCGTTTGACGAGATCGAACACGAACTGCGGCGCCGCGCCCGCCAGCGCGTTCATGCGGCCGCCGAGCTCGCCGCCGAAGTCGCGCTCTACGGTGTCCGGATCAAGCTTGAGTCCCGCATTGACCTGACCGCCGTTGCGGCCGGAGGCTCCCCAACCCGGCTCCTCGGCCTCCAGGAGCACGACCCTCGCACCCTGCTCGGCCGCATGCAACGCGGTGGACAGGCCGGTGATTCCGCCGCCCACCACGGCCACGTCGGCACGCGCGTCCCCCTCGAGCGGCGGCGTCGCCGCGGCGGGCTCTGCGGTATCTCGGTAAAGATTCGCCATCGTGCAATGCGGGCTCTAAAGAATCAGAACTTCTCCGCCAGCTTCACCCCGATGATGCGCGGCTGGTTCGGGAAATTGTAGATGGCGATTTGACCGCAACTCTCGACATCGCATTCCGCGGACCGGTCCAGAACCGCGCGCTTATCGAATGCGTTGTTCACGTACAGCTCGTAAGTAAAATTTCCGGCCTCGAGCCCGGCGGAGAAATCGGCGACGGTATAGGACGGTTCCACCCCCAATGCCTCGGCCGCAGCGAGCCGCAGATCCGCCGTGCGCGCGCCCACGTAGACGGCTGATGCCCGATGTAGCCCGCCTTGTGCTCATCCCAGGCGACCAAGCGGACGGCGGCGATCGCTGTAAGCGGCAGGTTCACGAAGCCCTGCACGGTGTAGCCGTTGCCGCCGTGATCCACGGTGTTGCCTTCGATGTCGTAGCCCGCTTTGAAACCGCTGGGGTCAGGCTTGTTGGTAATGATGCGGATGGTGCCGGATTCCGAACTCGCGCCATACAGCGTGCCCTGCGGGCCGTTGAGGACTTCGACGCGTTCGATGTCGTACACATGGATGTCGAGGTTGCCGTCAATCGTGGTCACCGGCTGTTCGTCCAAATACATGCCGACGCTCGGCAGAGAGCCGGAATGATTGCCGTCGCCGCCGCTCACCACGCCGCGAATATAGGTGTGCTCGAATCCCGGGCCGTCGGTTTGAAAGGAGACGCTGGGAAGATACTTCACATAGTCATCGAAATCGGTGACGTGCAATTCCTCGAGTTTCACCGTGCCGAGCACTTGGATGCTGATTGGTACGTCTTGCAGGTTTTCCGTTCTCTTCTGGGCGGTCACGACGACCTCTTCAAGAGTCGTCGTATCGCTCGAATCCGCGGCATAGGCGGCGTTCATGCATGCGAGTAGCGCTGACGCGACAGGCACTGCACATCGCTTGGCGGCAGACTGTCTAACTGGTTGAATACGGCGCAATTTTCGTAATTTGCTACGAGTCATCCATCATCCCCTATGTAGTATTTATGCCGCCTCGGAACGCTGAGACTAAGTCATTCCGAGCGGCAGCGTGCGATCATTTTGCGGCGGCCAGCTTAAGCGCGGCAGCGGATGCAGTATGCTTGAGCCCGGCCGGCGGTCCGCCGATCACAAAAAGTGGGGTTCTATGCGATATAGCTTGTGGAGCCTGATCGTTCTGATCGCGGACGTGTGGGCCATCGTCAATATTATTCAAAGCAGCGCGGACACCGGCAAAAAGGTGCTGTGGACCGTGGTGGTGGTGCTGCTCCCGGTCCTCGGTTTCATACTCTGGTATTTTCTCGGTCCGAGAACGGGTCGAGCCTAAGCGCGCAACGCGCAATTTCCGCTGTCTCAAGCGCGGCGTTTGCTCGGGCCCAAGAGCATCGCGGCCTCGAAACAGCTATCGCGCAAGGCCGAATCGATCGACGCGAGCAGCCGTTCGCGCGTGACGAACGACGCCGGCGCTTGCGGCTTGGATACCGCTCCTAAATGGAACACGGTGGTATCGAGCGCCTTCTGTAAATTGTCGGCCCGGTTCGAGTTCGCGGCCTCGGGCTTCGCGGACAAAACGCTGCGATCCAATAATCGCAAATCGTCGGTGAGCGCGGACAGTTGACGCTTGCAGCGTTCGACGGCCGCTAGAGCAAGCGGAGAATTCACCTGCGCCAACGCGCGCACATCCTCGCGCGCGCCGTTGAGCACGCGGTCAAGCCGGTCGAGCCACTCTATCCACGATAGGGAACTCTGCATACGTTATTTCCTGGGCGGTCGTCTTACGGTGGAGCGGCTCAACGGAGCGCAGTCTGCGTAGTTGTTTTGAGTAGAGCCTACCCGGGTTCAAGAGACGTCGCTACTGGCGTGTTGACCGAAGGGCGGATTGTTGGCCCGGCGCTACGGCATAATGCCCTCGCAGGCAAGATCTTGGCTGTGTATATATCCAGGAATCGCTTTTTGATGCGCAGACGCACTCACGAACGGCACCGATTGGAGGGACTGGGCTGGCTGCGCGCCGGCGTGCTCGGCGCCAACGACGGCATCGTGTCGACCTCCAGCCTGATTCTGGGCGTCGCGGCGGCGCACGCGACTCATGCCAGCATCCTGCTGAGCGGAGCCGCGGGCCTCGTCGCCGGTGCGATGTCCATGGCCATCGGCGAGTATGTGTCGGTACACTCGCAGGCCGACAGTGAGGCCGCGGCGCTTGCCCAAGAACGCACGGAACTCGAGACGGATCCCGCGGGCGAACGCAGAGAATTGAGCGACATCTACGTGCGCCGCGGTTTGGAGGCGGGACTTGCTTCACAAGTCGCCGCACAACTCATGGCGCATGACGCCTTGGCGGCTCATGCACGCGATGAGCTCGGATTTTCCGCGCGCTCGATTGCGCGTCCGCTGCAAGCCGCCGTCACCTCCGCCGGAAGCTTCACGGCGGGTGCAGTCATTCCGCTCTTGGTTGCCGCCCTGGCGACTCCTCCTGCCGTCATTCCATTCACCGTCGGCGCCTCGCTGCTGTCCCTGCTGCTTCTCGGCGGCGTGTCCGCCGCGGCGGGCGGCGCCCGCGTGATCACCGGTGCGCTGCGCGTGGCGGGCTGGAGCGCCTTGGCCATGGGCGTCACTGCGGGCGTCGGCGCGCTGATCGGATCCCGATGAGCGCCGGCGTGTCGACTACTGAGCTGCTCACCGTCGCACAGATGGGCGAGGCGGATCGCCTGACGGTGGCCGCAGGCACGCCGGAGGACGCTTTGATGCACAACGCCGGCACTGCCGTCGCACGCGAAGCGATGCGGCGCTGGCCGGCGCGTCCGGTCGCGGTTCTGTGCGGACCCGGCAACAACGGCGGCGATGGCTTCGTCGCGGCAAATGCGCTGGCTGCAGCCGGGTGGCCGGTGCGGGTCGGCTTGCTCGGGGCCCGTGAGCGTCTGCGCGGCGCGGCGCAGTACCACGCGGCGCGCTGGACGGGTGGCGTCGAGCCGCTTGAGCCGAAAGTGCTCGAAGGTGCGGGACTCGTGGTCGATGCGCTGTTCGGATCGGGATTGAGCCGTCCGCTCGACGCGGGCGCGCTGCTGACCTTGGCGGCGGCCGCCGCACGGCGCTTGCCGGTCATCGCCGTCGATGTACCGAGCGGCCTTTTGGGCAACACCGGGGAATCGCTCGGCGCGATTGCGGCCGACTGCACCGTGACCTTCACCCGAAAAAAGCCGGGCCACGTGCTGCTGCCGGGCCGGGAGCTGTGCGGCGAGGTTGTGGTCGCGGATATCGGCACGCCGGCAAGCGTGCTCGAGAAACTCGGCGTCGACACCTGGGAGAACGATCCCGCGCTATGGCGCGGGCAACTGCCGCAGCTCGCGGTCTCGGCCAATAAATACACGCGCGGCCACGCATTGCTCTGCGGCGGTTACCCGACGACCGGAGCGGCGCGCATGGCGGCCCGCGGCGCGGCGCGTGCCGGCGCCGGGCTCACCACCATTGCGGTCTCCGCAGCGGCTCTGCCCGTGTACGCGGCGGCGCTGCTAAGCATCATGGTGCGGCCCCTGGCGGAGCCCGAAGATCTTGGAGAGCTGTTGGCGGACAAGCGCTTTACGGCATTCCTGATCGGGCCGGGCGCGGGAATCAATGAGACGACTCGCCGGCACGCGCTCGCGATGCTCGCCACCGGACGTCCCGTGCTTCTCGACGCAGATGCCCTCAGCGTCTTCGCGGATCGGCCGCCCACCCTGTTCGACGCCATCCGCGGCCCCTGCGTGCTCACGCCGCATGAAGGCGAGTTCGCGCGCTTGTTCGGTTCCGGCGGCGATAAGCTCTCGCGGGCGCGAGCCGCGGCGCGCGCGAGCGGAGCGGTGATGGTGCTGAAGGGCGCGGACACCGTCATTGCGGCGCCGGATGGCCGCGCCGTCATCAATTCAAACGCGCCGGCGACGCTCGCGACCGCGGGCTCCGGCGACGTACTCGGCGGCATGATTCTGGGGCTTCTGACGCAGGGCATGGAGGCTTTCGGGGCCGCCGCGGCGGGAGTGTGGTTGCATGGCGCGGCGGCCCGTGATTTTGGGCCGGGACTGCTCGCGGAGGATCTTCCCGATCTATTGCCCGGGGTCCTGCGCCGTCTTAAGGGTACAACGCCGCCGTGAACGCCTGGTTCCCGCGGATTACTGCCCATTCGCTCATTGTCGTGTTGAGCCTTCTCACCTATGTGCTGACCACGCGGGTGGAGCGCGAGCGGCGGCCGCCGTCAATCGCCATTGCCTGGGTGTTGGGCTTGATTGCGCTGCCCTACGCCACGCTGCCCATGTACTTGATGTTCGGCCGGCGAAAATGGCTGCGCAAGATCTCGCCCTGGTGCGGGATTCCCGCGGGCGCCAAGCATTGGGCGGAACACCTTCTCGAGAGCTTCGGCCTGCCCGCCTCCGCACCGGCGCGGGTGCGCATGCACCAGAATGGCGCCGAGGCCCGCACGGCGCTGTTCGAGACGCTCGAGAGCGCGCAGCAGCGGTTGGATATCTGCACCTATATTCTCGCCAATGACGCATTGGGCCAGGAGACCAGCGCGCGCATGGTGGCCTCGGCGCAGCGCGGCGTGCGGGTGCGAATGCTCCTCGATGGGGTGTATGCGATAAAGCTGCCAAGATCCTGGTTCCACCGCATGCACGCGGGCGGCGTGGAAACGGCGATCTTCAGTCCGCTGCTGGCGCGCAAGACCCAAGGTCCGCGCAATCTCCGTAACCACCGCAAATGGGTGGTTGCCGACGGTACGCGGCTTTGGACCGGCGGGCGTAATTTTGCCGCGGAGTATTTCTGCGGTTCCGCCGGCAAGCCGCCCTGGCTCGATCTTTCGTTTGATCTTACCGGCCCGGTAGCGGCGGCGACGGCCAATCAATTCGAAGTGGACTGGGCCGCCGCGGGCGGCAAACCCGCCGCACGCATCAGCGTGCCGGACTCAGACTTCGCCGCGCTCGGCGACTATACGGGGGGACGCTCGCAATTCGTGCCGAGCGGGCCCGATCAGACCGAGGACACCGTGCATGCCTTGCTCATCGATGCGTGCTTCCACGCGACCGAGCGCATGCTCGCCGTCACTCCCTACTTCGTACCGGATGTGAGTCTCGAGACGGCCATGCGATTGGCGGCGCGGCGCGGCGTGAAAATCGATCTGGTGATTCCGGCTAAATCGAACCATCGCCTGGCGGACTTTGCGCGCAACCGTGCGCTGCGTTCCTTGAGCAATGCGGGAGTGTCGATCCACCTGCTGCCCGTCATGAATCACGCCAAAGCCGTGGTGTTCGATCGCAGCCTTGCGCTGTGCGGTTCCCCGAACCTCGACTCGCGCAGCCTGCTCCTCAACTATGAATCCGCCGTGGTGTTTTACGCGGCGCAAGAGATCGACTGGCTGGCGAATTGGATCGAAGCGCTGATCCCCGCTTCGGCTGACTTCGACTGCCGCACGCCGGGGCTATTCCGGGATCTATGCGAAGGGCTGCTATTGGCGATGGCCTATCAATTGTGAGGCGGCCGTGGCGTAGGAAACCACCTACATCGGATTATCAATCCGCCTCGAGTTTCGCATAGTATCCTTTCGCGGAATTGCCACGAGCGGGTGATGGGTGGAGTTCAAGGACTACTACAAAGTGATGGGCGTGGCACGCGATGCCACCGAAGCGCAGATCAAACAGGCGTATCGCAGGCTTGCACGCAAATACCATCCGGATGTAAGCAAGGAAAAGGACGCCGAAGCGCGCTTCAAGGATGTCGGCGAAGCTTACGAAGTTCTGCGCAGCCCGGAAAAGCGCGCGGCATACGATCAGCTGGGATCAGGGCCCCGGCCCGGTGAGGAATTCCGGCCGCCCCCGGACTGGGGCCGAGGCTTCGAGTTCAGCGGTGCTGGGCCCGGCGCGGGACCGGGCGCCGGTGGCGATCAGGACTACAGCGATTTTTTTGAATCATTGTTCGGCGAAGCCGCACGTGGCGGGGCGCAGCGCGGCCGCCGCGGTTTCGACACGGGACGCGGCGGCGATCACCATGCGAAGGTGCTGCTGGATTTGGACGCGACGCTCGAAGGAGGTTCGAGGACCTTCACGCTGCGGGTGCCGGAGATCGACGCGGAAGGACGCGTGACCACCAGGGACCGGGTGCTCAACGTGCAAGTCCCGAAAGGCATTCTTCCGGGCCAGACCATTCGTCTCGCGGGTCAAGGCGACCGGCCGCCGGGCGAGGGACGCGCCGCCGGCGACCTTTACATCGAAGTCGAGTTCCAGCCGCACCTGCTGTACCGGATCGAAGGCCGCGACCTTTATCTCAATTTACCCGTCGCACCCTGGGAGGCCGCCTTGGGCGCCACCGTGAAGTCGCCGACGCCGACCGGCCCCGTCGATTTGAAGATTCCGGCAGGCGCACATGCCGGGAGCAAGCTGCGGCTGAAAGGCCGTGGTATTCCCGCATCGCCGCCCGGCGACTTTTATGTGGTGCTCGAGATCGCCCTGCCCCCCGCCACGGACGAGAAGGCCAAAGCCGCCTATCGCGCCCTGGCCGACGTGCTGCCCTTCAATCCTCGCGCCAGCCTCGGAGTGTAAAACCCATGCCGCTACCCGATGCAGAATTCCTCTCCGGTGAAATATTCGAGGAATGCGCCGTGCTCACGCTATCGGACTTGAGCCGGATGTTCGCCGTGGACGAAGGGCACATCGTGGAGCTGGTGGAAGAAGGCGTGCTCACCGTGATCGAAATCAACACGTCCGAGTGGCGCTTCGGCGGCGCGGCGCTGCGCCGCGCGCGCATCGCGCTGCGCCTGGAACGGGACCTTGGCATCAATGTTCCCGGCGTGGCGCTCGCCCTGGAGCTGCTCGAGGAACTCGAACAATTACGCCGCGAACGGCAGGGCTGAACCACCATGACCACGCTCGAATCCGATGCCTTCGTATTCTTCGGCGCCACCGGGGACTTGGCCTACAAGCAGATCTTCCCCGCGCTCTACGCCATGGTGCGGCGGGGCAACTTCAAGATCCCCATCATCGGCATGGCGCGTGCGGGGTGGAATCTCGAGAAGCTGCGCGCACGCGCGCGCGACAGCGTGGAACACGCCGGCGGCTTCGAGCCGGAATGCTTTGCGACACTCGCGGCGCAGCTTCGCTATGTCGACGGCGACTATGCGGATCCGGCGACGTATCAGCTGCTGCGCAAGGAGTTGGGTAAAGCGGCCCGTCCGATTCATTATCTGGCCATTCCTCCGAGCATGTTCGGCAGCGTCGTTCAGGGCCTGGCGAAATCCGGCTGCGCCGACAACGCGCGGGTCATCGTCGAGAAGCCGTTCGGACGCGATCTGGCGACGGCGCAGGCGCTCGACAAGACGCTGCACGAGGTGTTCCCGGAGGAGTCGATCTTTCGCATCGACCATTATTTGGGCAAGGAAGCGGTGCAAAACCTCTTGTATTTTCGCTTCGCGAATACCTTTCTCGAACCGATATGGAACCGCCAGTACGTCAAGGACGTGCAGATCACCATGGCCGAGTCCTTCGGCGTGCAGGGGCGCGGCAGTTTCTATGAGGAGGTCGGCACCATCCGCGACGTGGTGCAGAACCATTTGCTGCAGGTCATTTCGCTCTTGGCCATGGATCCACCCGCCGGACACGAACAGCAAGCGCGGCAGGCGGAAAAGCTCCGGCTATTCCGCGCCATGCGGCCCCTCGAGCCGAAAGAGGTCGTACGCGGACAGTTTCGCGGCTACCGCGCGGAAAAAGGCGTGAAGCCGGATTCGCAAGTCGAGACTTTTGTGGCGCTCAAGCTGCACATCGACACGTGGCGCTGGGCCGGCGTGCCCTTCTACATTCGCGCCGGCAAGTCTCTTCCCATCACGGCCACGGAGGTGATCGTCACTCTCAAGAATCCCCCGCTCGAGATCTTCGACGGCAGCGACACGATGCCGAATAATTATTTTCGCCTGCGCCTGAGTCCCGAGGTCGTCATCAGCGAGGGCGCACTGGTCAAGCGCAGCGGCGAGGAGATGCGCGGCGAGCCGGTCGAGTTGGTTGCGCGCCACCACTCGGCGAGCGAGAAATCGCCCTATGAACGCTTGCTGGGCGATGCGGTGCGCGGCGACACCTCGCTGTTCACGCAGGACGATTGCGTCGAGGCCGCGTGGCGCGTGGTCGACCCAGTCTTGAGCGACCCCAAGCCGGTGGTGGAGTACGAGCCCGGTACCTGGGGTCCGGCCGACGCCGCGAGCGTGATCGAGGGCGACGAGACCTGGCATGATCCGAAAGCAGAGGCCTCATCGCCGTGCTGACCGGCAAGCCCGTCTTTTTGCTGGACGTGGATAACACCTTATTGGACAACGATCGCTTCGGCGCGGATCTCGGACAGCGGCTGGAGCAAGCGTTCGGTGCCGCGGCGCGCGCACGCTATTGGAAGATTTTCGAGGACCTGCGCGAGAAGTTCGGCTTCGCCGATTACTTGGGGAGCTTGCAGGCGTTTCGCACCGGCCTCGACGATGACCCGAAGCTCCTCGAGATGTCGCAGTTTCTCCTGGAGTATCCGTTCCCGTCATTGCTGTTTCCGCAGGCGTTGGCGGTGATCGCGCATCTTAAAGCTTTGGGCCGGCCGGTGGTGCTGTCGGACGGCGACGTGGTGTTTCAGCCGCGCAAGGTTCAGCATGCGGGCATCTGGGACGCGGTGGACGGCGCCGTGCTCATCTACTTGCACAAGGAGCGGGTACTGGATCATGTGCTGCAGCGCTATCCTGCTTCGCATTATGTGGTGGTCGATGACAAGCCGAGCTTGCTGGCCGCCATGAAACGCGTCCTGGGCGGGAACCTGACCAGCGTATTCGTGCGCCAGGGTCATTATGCGCGGGCTCCGGAGGCGAACGCCGTTGATCCGCCGCCGGACCGGCTGATCGAGCGCATCGGGGACCTGTTAACTTTCAACTTATCCGATTTCGAGGTACGACCATGACAACGACGCAACGTCTGCATGATTTGGGGCAGAGCCTGTGGCTCGACAACATCACCCGTGAAATCCTCGACAACGGCACGCTCAAGCGCTACGTCAACGATTTGTCGGTCACCGGTCTTACCTCGAACCCGACCATTTTTGACGAGGCGATCGGCGGCTCTGCCTCGTATGACCGCGGGATTCACGAAAAAGCCCGCGCCGGGAAGTCGGGCGAGGCCTTGTTCGTGGATTTGGCGCTGGAGGATCTGCGCCGCGCCGCGGATATATTTCGGCCGGAGTTCGACCGCACCGGCGGCATCGACGGCTGGGTCTCGATGGAGGTCTCGCCGCTCCTGGCGCATGACACCAAGGCGACTCTCGAAGCGGCGCGCAGCATCCACAAACTTGCCGACCGGCCCAATCTTTACGTGAAGATTCCGGGCACGCCGGCCGGCGTACCGGCGATCGAGGAGGCCATTTTTGCCGGCGTTCCGGTCAACGTCACGCTGCTGTTCTCGAGAGAGCAGTACCTGGCGGTCGCCGAGGCGTACATGCGCGGCCTCGAGCGGCGCCTCGCCGCCGGGCGCGATCTCGCCGTCAGCTCGGTCGCTTCGCTGTTCGTGAGCCGCTGGGATAAGGCCGTGGCAACGCAGGTGCCGGCGGAATTGCGCAATCGCTTAGGGATTGCCATCGCCATGCGCACCTATCGGGCGCATTGCGAGTTGGTGGCGGGCAAACGCTGGAGTGCATTGTCTGCAGCCGGCGCGAAGAAACAGCGCATGTTGTGGGCAAGCACCGGGACCAAGGACCCGCAGGCCTCGCCCAACTTGTATGTCGAGGCGTTGGCGGCGCCCGATACCGTCGACACGATGCCTGAAAAAACCCTGCTGGCGTTCGCCGCGAGCGGACAGGTCAAGTCGGCCATGCCGCCCGACGGCGGCGACGCGGAGGATGAGTTGAAGCGCTTTGCCGCTGCGGGAATCGACGTCGTGGCTCTGGCGCAGAAGCTGCAAGTCGAAGGCGCGCAGTCCTTCGTCAAGTCCTGGAACGAGCTTCTGCAAAGCATCGCCGACAAGAGTGCGGCGCTGACCACAACGTGAGTCCCCGCATCGACCCGCAGGCGGGCCAGCCGGCACCCGCCAATCGCTTGGTGGATGTGCCACGGCTGATCACCGCGTATTACAGCGAGCGCCCCGATCCAGCCGTGGCCGCGCAGCGAGTGGCCTTCGGCACCTCCGGCCATCGCGGCAGCTCATTCGACTTGAGCTTCAATGAATCGCACGTGGTGGCGATCAGCCAGGCCATCTGCAGCTACCGCAAGCAGCAGGGCATCGACGGTCCGCTGTTCATCGGTTTCGATACGCATGCGCTGTCGGCTCCGGCGTTTGCCAGCGCTCTCGAGGTGCTGGCGGGGAATGGCGTCGAGGTGATGACGGCCGCGGGCGATGAATACACGCCGACGCCCGCCGTATCGCATGCCATCCTCACCTATAACCGCAAGCGCACCACGGGGCTCGCGGACGGCATCGTCATCACGCCGTCGCACAATCCGCCCGACAGCGGCGGCTTCAAGTACAACCCTCCGAATGGCGGACCGGCGGATACGGAAGTGACCGGCTGGATGGAAGCCCGCGCCAACGAACTGATGCGCTCGGGATTGACCGGGGTCACCCGCGTCGGTTTCGCCGCGGCGCGCCGCGCCGCCACGACGCACGCGTACGACTACATCAACAGCTACATCGCGGATCTCGCCAACGTCGTCGATTTGGACCTCATCCGCGCTTCGCGCATACGCATGGGAGTCGATCCCTTGGGAGGCGCAGGTGTGCACTATTGGGCCCGCATTGCCGAGCGTTACAAGCTCGACTTGAGTGTGGTGAACGATGCGGTTGACCCGACCTTTCGATTCATGACGTTGGACTGGGACGGCAAGATCCGCATGGACCCCTCATCGCCGTATGCGATGCGGCGTCTCATCGGCCTCAAGGACAAGTACGACATCGCCTTTGCCTGCGACACCGATCATGATCGGCACGGCATCGTGACCGCGAGCGGCGGCTTGCTGCCGCCCAATCACTATTTGTCGGCGGCTATCGATTACCTGTTTCGCAATCGGCCTCTCTGGAACCCCGCCGCCGCCGTCGGCAAGACCATCGTGAGCAGCGCCATCATCGACCGCGTTGCCGCACGGCTGCAGCGGCGCTTGTACGAGGTGCCGGTCGGGTTCAAATGGTTCGTGGATGGATTGCTCAAGGGCGATTTGGGATTCGGCGGAGAAGAGAGCGCCGGAGCCTCGTTCCTGCGGCGCGATGGGGGCGCTTGGAGCACCGACAAGGACGGCATCGCGCCGGCATTGCTGTCGGCCGAGATCACCGCGCGCGGCGGCCGCGATCCGGCAGAGGCCTATCGCGAGCTCGCGAAAGACTTGGGCGAGCCGTTCGCGGATCGCGTCGAAGCGCCCGCCACTCCGGAGCAGAAGAAGAAACTGAGCAAGCTCGACCGTTCGCAGATTCACTCCACCGAGCTTGCCGGTGAGCGCATCGATCAGGTACTCGGCACCGCGCCCGGAAACAACGCGCCCATCGGCGGCATCAAGGTCTGTTCGAAGAGCGGTTGGTTCGCCGCGCGGCCTTCCGGCACCGAGGACATCTACAAGATCTACGCCGAGAGTTTCCTGGACGAGGCGCATTTGCGCCGGATCCTGAGCGAGGCGCAGGTCATCGTGGACGCCGCGCTGGCGGGAGCCTAGGCGGCGCCTGCCATGGCTGGGAAAGCGCCGGACGAACCCGTAATCTCCGCGACCGCCAAGCGGCTGCTGCCTTGGGTGGTCGCTGTCGGGTTCTTCATGGAATCGCTCGATACCACGATTCTCAATACCGCGGTGCCGGCGATCGCGCGCGCGCTCAACGTGCCTCCCTTGAGCATGAAGGCGGTGCTCGCGAGCTACACCTTGAGCCTCGCGGTTTTCATCCCGATCTCAGGCTGGATGGCGAATCGCTTCGGCACTCGCCGCGTGTTCGCCTCCGCGATCGGCGTATTCACCTTGGGCTCGTTCCTGTGCGGCATTTCGAACGACATTCATCTGCTGGTGGCCTTCCGGGTTTTGCAGGGCTGCGGCGGCGCGATGATGCTGCCGGTGGGACGGCTCACCATGGTGCGCACATTCGCCAAATCTGAATTGATCCGCGCCATGAGCTTCGTCGCCATCCCCGGCCTGATCGGCCCGATGCTGGGGCCGCTCCTCGGCGGATTGATCGTCGGATATTTTCACTGGCGCGTCATATTCTTCGTGAACATCCCGATCGGCATCGCGGGTCTGGTGCTGGTGTACCGGCACTTGCCGAACTACCGCGCCGCAAAGAACTTCCCGCTCGATCTCATCGGCCTGGTGCTGTTCGGATCGGGCATTTCGCTCTTGTCCTATGTGCTCGAGGTGTTCGGCGAGCACGGCTTGAGCGGGCGTGAGATCGCGGGGTTGCTGGTGATATCCGCCGCCTTGCTCGCAGCCTACGGTCTGCACCAGGTACGCACGCCGCATCCGCTGCTCAGGCTCGGTTTGCTCAAGATCCGCAGCTTCAGGGTGGCGGTGAGCGGCAATTTGCTGACGCGGCTCGGGATCGGCGGACTGCCGTTCCTGTTGCCGCTGCTCTATCAGGTGGGACTGGGGTTCACGCCGGTGCAATCCGGCTTGATGATCATGCCGCAGGCGCTCGCCGCCATCAGCTTCAAATTTACGCTGCCTGTCATCTTGAGAAAATTGGGCTACCGGCAAGTGCTCATCGCCAACACCGTCATGCTGGGCGTCATGATGATGGTGTTCTCCACGATCGACGTCGGCACACCCGTCTGGCTGATCGCGCTGCAGGCGTTCGTCTACGGCTTTTTCACCTCGAACCAGTACACCAGCATGAACACGCTCGCGTACGCCGACGTGAACGCCGAACAGGCCGCCGGCGCCAGCACCATCGCGAGCACGGTTCAGCAAATGGCGGTGAGTTTCGGCGTGGCGTCGGCCTCGTTCGCGGCCGCCCTGTTCATTCCGGACCATACGCACGCCAGCGCTCCACAGATGATTCACGGCATCCACCTGGCGCTTAGGGTCCTAGGCGCGTGGACCATCGTATCGACTTTCGTATTCAGCGAGTTGAAGGCGAATGACGGCGAGGCCGTCAGCGCGCACAAGGCGGAGGTTCCCGCCGGCGGAACTGGCTAGGAGCCGGGCCCAGGGTTGCGCGCACGCCCCGGTACCCGCCCGCGGTACCCGCCGCTGCGCGCGCCCGTTGCGCGAGCCGCTGCGCGCGCCGCTATTCCTCTTTGATCGCGTGGCCGCCGAATTGATTGCGCATCGCCGCCAGCAGCTTATCGGAGAAGGACTCGGCTTCGCGCGACCGCAATCTCTCGAGCAGCGAGGCGGTGATGACGATGGCCGGCACGCCGAGCTCGATCGCCTCCGCCACGGTCCAGCGCCCCTCGCCGGAATCGGCCACATACGGCGCGATCCCATGCAGCGTCGGATTCTTCTCGAGCGCGTTCGCGGTCAGATCGAGCAGCCAGGAACGCACCACGCTGCCGTAGCGCCAAATCTCGGCGATCTGATGCAGATCGAGTTTGAATTCGTCCTTGTGCTGCAAAATGGAAAAGCCTTCGGCATAGGCCTGCATCAGGCCGTACTCGATGCCGTTGTGGATCATCTTGGTGTAATGCCCGGACCCCACCGCGCCGACGCGGCCCCAGCCCTTATCAGGCGCCGGCGCCAGAGTCTCGAAGATCGGGCGCAGGCTCTCGACGACCGCCTCGTCGCCGCCGATCATCAGGCTGTAGCCTTCCGCGAGCCCCCACACGCCGCCGCTGGTGCCGGAATCGACGTAGTTGATTCCCTTCGCCGCGAGCCCATGGGCGCGGCGCTGGGTATCCCGGTAGTTCGAGTTGCCGCCGTCGATGACTATATCGCCCTTGGACAAGAGCGGCGCGAGCCCTGTGATGGTGCTGTCGGTGATGGCCCCGGCGGGCACCATCAGCCACAGGATGCGCGGCGCCTTCAACTTGGACACCAAGGCCTCGAGCGACGCGGCAGACTCTGCGCCCTTCTCTTGGAGCAGCCGGCGCGCCGCCTCCGCGGGATCGAAACCGATCACCTTGTGACCGCCGCGCATCAACCGCTGCGCCATGTTGGCGCCCATCCGGCCGAGACCAATCATCGCGAGTTCCATAATTTTCATCCGCCGTCGCGCGAACGCACCGGACGCCAGTATAGATCGCGGCGCGGGCTTATGGGTACTTAAGTCTTGCTAGCGCGGCTTTAAGATGGTCATCACGGCGGGACTGCCTACCGGCTCGAAGCGGCCCGTGAATTGCAGCGCGCCGCTCGCCGCGTTGATGCGGAACGAAGTGATCGAATCGCCCTTCTGGTTGCAGGAAAAAATAAATTCGCCGGCGGGATCGATCACGGCGCTGCGCGGCCAGTCGGCGTGCACCCAGGTCTCCGAGCTCAGTTTCAATTGACCGTCCGCGGCCACCGAGAACACCGCCAGCGCGTTGTGCAAGCGGTTGCTGACGTAGAGATAGCGGCCATCGGCGGTGATCAGCACTTCGGAGGAGAGATTGCTGCCCGCGAATTTGGGCGGCAGTGTCGACAGGGTTTGCTTCAAATGCAATCCGCCGCGCGCCGGGTCGTAATCGTAAACGGCCACTTTCGCATCGTGTTCGTACAGATTGTAAAAAATTCTTCCGTTCGGATGAAACACGAAGTGCCGGGGCGCGGACCCCGAGGGCGCGCTCACCACCGGCACGTCGGCGGGCAGGAGGCGTCCGGCCTGCGCGTCGAAGCGCCACACCAGCGTGAGATCGAGGCCGGAATCGTTGGCGATCACGAATTGGCCGCTCGGATCCGGGGCCACCATGTGCACATGCGGGCTGTCATGATCGCTGACCGCGAATTGCCCCGGAGGATCGTCGACGGCGCGCGCGTGATGCCGGGGGCCGACGCTCGGCCGCACATCCGAGGCTTCGCCGAGCGTACCGTCGGCGCCGACCGGAAAGACGGCCACATTGCCGCCGCCATAATTGGCGACGAAGACGAACTTGCCGGAAGGGTGCACGCTCGCGTACGCCGGCGTGGTGCCGGCGGAACTCACCGCCCGCAAGCGGGTGAGCTGCAGGGTCTCGGGGTCGATGGCGTAGGAGACGACGGCGCCGTCGTGAGTGCCCTGGAAATTATCGATTTCGCTCACGGCATACAGGCGGGTCTGCGCCGTGTTCACCACCAGCCAGGACGGATTGCGAATGTCGTCCACGACCTGCAGCTGCGTCAGCGCACCCGTGGTCCTGTCCACCCGAAAAAGATAGATGCCGCCGCCATTCGGCGTGTAGGTGCCCACGTAGGCGTAGGCGAAGCCTGCCGCAGCGGCCTCTGCCGATGAGGAGGCCGCATAGGGGACGGTCAGCGCGGTCGCCGTCAGTCTAATGAAGTCGCGGCGGGTGATTCCTGTGCTTGGCAGTTTGCACCGCGTTTCAGTTGTTCAGGAAAAGCGTGATGCTCGAAGCACTGAAGGTATAGGTGTTCGTCGTGTACTGGCCGAACGCGGTGATGCCGGTCGTCAATACCGTGCCGTTCAATTCCGTTTGCAGCTCGGTGATGAAGGCCGCATAGGTGATGTAATTCTCGAACGTGCCGCTCACGGCGTGTCCGATGGTGAATACCGTATTCGAGGCGGTGGCATTCGGCACGATCAGCGGGTTCGAGGGGATGCCCACAATGTCGATCGTTTGCGGGCCGACCTGGATCTCATGGCGGGAGCCGATGCCGCTATTGAGCGCGTCGAGGACGATTTCCGTGCTGTCGTAGGACGCAAACGGGGATGGCGTGCCGCTGCCCCAATCGACCACCAGTTCGGCGTTGATCGTGGTGTAGTCGAGCAGCGTCGTGGCGGCGAAATCGCCGGCTGTCGGCGACGCCGCGCCGAACTGCGTGACCAGGCCCGTCGCTTGGACCGGGGAGCCGACAGTCGAGTTCGTGAGGTCAAGGGGTCCTGTGCTCAACTGGTAGGCGCCTGCGCTCGCGTCGTAGCTCGCGGAAGTACCGGTGCCGACAAAATCGAAGGCGCTCGCCGAGCGTCCGCCCAACGATACCAAATCGAGAGTCAAGACTCCCGAGCCCTGCACCGTCACCATCCCCGAGGCCGTGGTTTGCCCCAATCGCGCGCGCCCTGCGCTGGCATCCAGCGTGACATTGCCGGAATCCAACGTGCCGGCCGTGCCGAAGGCATAGATGAGGGAGCCCACGGAAATCTGCGCCGTGGCATTGGCCTCCGCGCTGCCCGAGCCGAATTGCGTTACCTGCGTGTTGGGTCCGATATTGATGGTGGCGGTACCGGGAATGAAGCTGTTGGTGCCGCCGGTGCTGAGCAGCGTGCCATCCTCGACGGTGAGTGTGTTGCCGCTGCGGGCGGAGACGATTCCGGAAATGCGGTCGAATCCCGCTCCCTGCGCACTGCTGCCCGCCAGCACCTGCGTTGCCGCAAACGACACGCTGGTCGAAGAACCGGAGGTGGAAAGCGCCGTATCGTCAGCGTCGCTGGTGGTCGGCGTCGAGCCGTCGGCGCAGGTGAGCACGCCGCTGGAGCTCGTCGTCGGCGTCGAGCCGTCGGCACAAGTGGTGGTAGTGGTCGCGCTGCTCGCGCTGCCCGAGTCCGTAGATGTCGTCAGCGTGCCGAACGAAACCCCCATGATGCCGGAACTCAACGCGGCCAATTTCGTCAAGCCGGCCGCGCCGATCGAGGGCACGCCGTTGATCTCATAGGTGGTCACAGTACTCGGCGTGATGAGCAGCGAACCCGCTCCGGCGGTGCCGAAATCGAAAGGAATGATCCCGGTCGAGAACGAGCCCGTGGTGTTGCTGCCCGAAGTGCTGGCCGGCGCGACGGACGAGATCGGGCCGCGGATGCGCACGACCTTGGTGTCGAGGGGGCTCGCGCTCGCGGCGATCAGCGGCGTCACCGTCACGGTTTTTTGCGCCAGATTGACGACATTGGAAGCTGCCAAGTTGAAAGCGAGGCTCAAGCGCGCGGCACTGTCGCGGGTAATGGTGAGATCATTGCTGGGATCGAGATACAACGTGAGCGTCACCAGGCCCAGCGCTTGACCGCTCGGCCCGAGGGGCTTCAGTGCGACGCCGTCGAGACTGCCGTCGTCATAGACGATGTTGGCGGAACTGTAATCCAGGGTGACGACCGCCTGCGTGTAATTCGCGGAGGTCACCCCCGCGACGCCCAGCACTTCGGAGAGATTGATGAATTGCGTGAGATCCACGGTGGTGCTCGACGGCAGCGCTTGCGACACCGTCCTGCCGCTCGATGTCTGCAGCTGAATGGAGACGAGGCCGACCCGATAGGCGAGGAACGTGTCGGTCGACGGCGTCGTCGTCAGGGTAACCACCGCCGAGCCGTTGCAGGCCGCGAGCCCGAACAACAGCATGGCGCCGAGCGGCGCCGCAGCGAAGCGGCGCCACAGCGCGGCTGCGGAAAAAGCGGCACCGGACTTAAGGCGGTTCATGACGGCGATCGACCTGTATAGCGCGAGGTATTGTTGAGCTATTGTAACCGCATGAGAAGCGCGGTTTTGGCAAAGATCTGTGAAGTACCCGAGAAATCCCTTAGGTTTCGTCGCAACGTTGCGACAAGACAACGGGGGGACTAAGGCCGGCTCCTACAGCGAGCGGCCGATCAGCTCTTTCATGATTTCGTTGGTGCCACCGTAGATGCGCTGCACGCGCGAATCGGCGAACAGACGGCACACGAGGTACTCGTTCATATAACCGTAGCCTCCATGCAGCTGCAGGCACTCATCGAGCACTTCTTGCTGCGTGTCCGTGATCCAATACTTCGCCATCGAGGCGGTGACGCTGTCGAGCGTGCCGGCCACGATCTTGGCGATGCAATCGTCGATGAAAACGCGTGCGATCCGCGTCTTGGTGGCCGCCTCCGCCAGTTTGAATTTGGTGTTTTGAAACTCGGCAATGCTCCTGCCGAAGGCCCTGCGGTCTTTGACATATTTGACGGTCTCTGCGAGCGCCCCTTCCATGGCCGCAACGCCGGAGACCGCGATCACGGCGCGCTCGTAGGGCAGATCACCCATCAGCTGATAAAATCCCTGTCCCTCTGCTCCGCCCAAGAGATTCGCCGCGGGTACGCGGACGTCTTCGAAGAAGAGTTCCGCGGTGTCCTGCGACTTCAAGCCCATCTTGTCGAGGATTCGGCCTACCCGATAGCCTTTGAGGTCTTGAGTCTCGACCATGAGAATCGACGTGCCCTTGGCGCCCTCGCCCGGGCGGGTTTTGACGACCAAGGCAATCAAACCCGCAAGATAGCCGTTGGTGATGAAGATCTTCGAGCCGTTGATGACGTACTCATCGCCCTCGCGAACCGCGCGCGTCTTCAAGCCCTGCAGATCCGAACCGGCTGCGGGCTCGGTCATGCCGATGGCGCCGATCAATTCGCCGCTCGCCAGGCGCGGCAGAAATCGCTGCTTCTGTTCTACGGTGCCGTGATTCACGAGGTAGTGCGCGCAAATGCTGTGCACTCCCTGGCCAAACCCGCTCAAACCACGCCGCGCCAGCTCCTCGTACAGCACCGCTTCATGGCGAAAGTCGCCGCCGCCGCCGCCGTAGTCGGCACTCACATCCGTGCACAGGAGACCGACGGCACCCGCCTTGCGCCAGATTTCCTTGCCGACATTTTGCTGTTTACGCCACTGGTCCTCGTGCGGAACCATCTCGGTCTCGACGAATCGGGATGCCGCATCGCGGAAGATCGCCAACTCATCATCCATCCAGGGCGACACATACGCGCTCGCGGCCGCCGCACTCATCGCATCAATCCCCGGATTTTACCGGCGCGGGATCCGCGGGAGCTTCGGGCTTGTCGGGCGCACCGGCCCGCCGCTGCTGCTTCGCATCTTGGCGTGCCTTGCGCGCGGCCTCTTTTTGCTTCTTTGCGTGACGATAATTCGGCTTGGCCAACTTAAATCTCCTGGAATTCCGGTGGGTGAATCGAGTTTACTCTGCCTGTACCGAAACGCGAACCGATAAGCGATGCTTCCCCCCGCCCACGATCACGCCGCGCAGCGGCGATACATCGCCGAAATCCCGGCCCCATGCAATGACGATGTGCCCCAAACTCACCCTCACATCATTGGTCGGGTCGAGATCGACCCAGCCGAAAGGCGGACAAAACACCGAAACCCAGGCATGCGAGGCATCGGCGCCGACGTAGGCGGCATCCGCTCCGGGGGGCGGCAGCGTGCGCAAGTAGCCGCTCACGTAGCGTGCCGCCAAGCCGCGCGCGCGGCAGCAGGCGATCATGATGTGCGCAAAATCCTGGCAAACGCCCTGCCGCGCCTCGAGCGCTTCGAGGGCCGCCGTCCGGATGGTCGTGCTGCCGGGCGCGTAGCTGAAGTCGCGATGGATCTTGTGCATTAGCGTTTCCGCGGCGGCCAGGGTAGGGCTCTCTGGCAAAAAGCAATCGGCGCCGTATTCGGTGAAGGCGTGCTTCACGCGGATGTAGCTCGACTCCATGCGGAAGCGGCAGGCTTCCAGAAGATCCGGCGTCAAGGCCTTGGCCGAATAGCGCAGCAGCGCGGCCGCTGTCTCCCAAGGCTCGCTGTCGGCGGCGATGAGATCGGGTCCCGCCCGCACTTCGACGCCCACCTCGGCCAGCACCTCGAGACGGTCATGCGGCACGTCATATTCGAGCCGCGTCACCAGATTGCCGAAGGCATCGGCGTCCTCGCGGCGCGTGCCCGGCTCCGGCTGCACCGTGATGCTGCGCGCGTGGCAGTTCTGCCGCGGCGTATTGCGCGGCGACAAGTGCAGCAGCTGGTGCGAATGGGCGACGTCGCCGCCATAGCGGTAGATGGTTTCATGCCGCACGCGGTAGCGCACCGCGCCGCTCACGCGGCCACCGTACGGGTCTCGATGTCGATGTGCGAGAAATACTTGAGCGACAAGCGATCGGACAATATACCGGCGGCGGCGGCCAGAGCGCTTAGCTGCTCGGCCAGCACTTGGCGCGCGCGCAGCGCGCGCGGGCTGTCGCCGTCGATGGCGCGGAGCTGCAGTTCCTCGACCGCTGCCACCGTTTCGTCGAGCAGATTGTCCGGCGAGCCGCCGAGAGATGCGGCGATCCTCACCAACGAGTACTCGATCGCGTGCCACTGGAAGGCCAGTGCCCGCGGGTTGCTCTGGTCGAACACCAGCAAGTCGATGGTCGCATCCAAGCGCGGCGAAGCCAAATAACGCGTGCGATAGGTGATGGTGCTGTCGCCGATGTCGAGCAGCCACTCGAGTTCGCTCTGGGTCGGCGCGGCGCCGGAAAGCAGCCGCTGCCACAAGAGCTCAGCGAGGAACTGCAGGCGCTCCAGACGCCGGCCCAGCATCATGAGGCGCCAGCCGTCGTCTTGCGTCATGTCGTCCAAGGCGAAACCTGCGAGAGCCGCCAATGAGAGCAGCACCGCATCCAGGCTCGCGTGCGCATCGCTCTTGCGTCCCGCGGCTTCCTGGAATTCGCGTTGCAGCACGCTGACGGCGCGCCAATTCTCGGCCGAAAGCCGGCTGCGCGCCTGGGCGGCGCACCATCCCAGCCGCTGTAGATCGGCGCCGAGCCCCAGAGGGTTCGCCTCATCGAACAGCGGCAGGTAGGCATCGCCCGGTGTTTCCATCGAGATGAAGTGCCGGCATGTGGCGAGCGCCTGCGGCCAGAGCAGCGGGTTGGTGCGCACGCTCAAAGTGGCGCGCAGCAGGCGCGCCTTGCCCTCGCAGCGCTCGCTGTAGCGGCCGAACCAAAACAGATTCTCCGCCACGCGCGACGGCAGATCATCGTGACGCGCCGGCGCCCGCGGCGCCCCATCGGACACGCTGCCCTCGTCGATATATCTGCGGTCGGGCGCGAGCACCCAAACATCCTTGCTGCCGCCGCCGCGCTGCATCGAGACGATGTCGGCTCCGTCCGCCGCGATGCGCGCGAGGCCGCCCGGCATCACCCGGTAGCCCTCGGGCGTGGCGATCGCGTAGACGCGCAGGCCGAGCGCGCGGGCCGCGAAGCCCGGCTCGCCGCCGCCGCGCCATACCGGGGTCTGCGAGAACGGCAGGCGCTCCTGCGCCACATAGGCGTGCGGGCGCGCGCGCACGCGCTTGACCAATGCGGCGCGCGCTTGCGTGTCGAGATCGCGGCCGAACAGCGCCTCGAAGTTCTGGTTCGGATAGGCGGGCTTGACCACCAAGCGCTCGATGTTCTCGATCACGTAGTCGAGAGCGAGCTGCTCGCCGCACCACCAGGTCGCCACCGACGGCAAGTGCAGATCTTCGCCGAGCAGCCGCTGCGCTGCTGCCGGCATGAACCCCATCCAAGCGGCGGATTCGAGCACGCCGCTGCCCAAGGCATTGGCGAGCACGACCTTGCCGGCGCGCACCACGGCGATCAAGCCCGGCACGCCGAGCGCCGAGTCGGCGCGCAATTCCACGGGATCGCAAAAATCATCGTCGAGGCGGCGCAAAATGGCGTGCACGCGCTTCAGGCCGCCGAGCGTCTTCAAAAACAGCGTATCGCCGCGCACCGTGAGGTCATGGCCCTCGACCAGCGGCAGACCGAGCTGGCGCGCGAGATAGGCGTGCTCGAAATAGGTTTCGTTGAAAGAGCCGGGCGTCAGCACCACCGCGAGCGGCGCTTCGCCGTCCACGGCGTGGCGCAACAGGTCCTCGCGCAAAGCGGCGAAAAAGCCCGTGAGCGAACGCACCCCGAGGTCATTCAAGATATCGGGAAAGATCCGCGAGACGATGTGTCGATTCTCCAATGCATAGCCCGGCCCCGAAGGAGTTTGCGTGCGGTCCGCGAGCGCCCACCAGCGTCCGTCCGCGGCGCGCGCCACATCCACCGCGTACACGTGCAGCCAGTGGCCGCCCGCGGGCTTGATGTCATGACAGGGCCAGAGAAAATTCGGGTGCCCGAACGGCAGCTCGGCCGGCACCACGCCTTCGGCCAAGAGATGCTGCGGTCCGTACAGATCGGCGAGCAGCGCGTCGAACAGCCGTGCGCGCTGCGTGACGCCGAGTTCGATTTCGCGCCATTCCTCCGCCGTCAACAAGGTCGGCAAGGGATCGAGCAGCCAGGGCCGGTCGCGCCCTTGAACATCGGCGTACACATTGTAGGTCACGCCGTTCTCGATGATCAGGCGGCGCGCAAGATCGACTCCGCGCCGCACCGCTTCCGCACCGTCGGCCGCCAGCGCATCGATCAGCGGGCGCCAGTGCGCCCGCACGGCGCCCGAGTGATCGAGCAATTCGTCATAGCGGCGCACATCGCTCAAATAGGTGTCAATGCGTGCTTCGGCCATTGCTCACTTGCGCAAATCAAGCGTGAACGGAAATTCCGCGTCCACCAGAGCCTCCGGACGCGGCATCGTTCCCGGCGTGTGCCCGATGCGGAAAAAGCGTGCCAGGCGGCGGCTCTCCGCCTCGAACGAATTGACCGGAAACTTCTCGTGGCTGCGGCCGCCGGGGTGCGTGACGTGATACTGGCACCCGCCGAGCGAACGGCTCATCCACGAATCGTAGAGATCGAAAGTCAGTGGCGCGTGCACGCCGATGGATGGATGCAGCGCGGAGGCCGGCTGCCAGGCGCGGTAGCGCACGGCGCCGACGAATTCGCCTGCTTGACCCGTGGGCCTCAAAGGCACGGCGCGGCCGTTGCAGGTGACGAGATACCGATCGGGCGCCATGCCGGTGACCTTCACCTGCAGCCGTTCCACGGAAGAATCCACATAGCGCACCGCACCGCCGGCTGCGCCCTCCTCGCCCATGACGTGCCACGGTTCGAGCGCCTGACGCAGTTCAAGCTCCATTCCGAGCGCGGCGATGTCGCCATACTTCGGAAATCGGAATTCGAGGTGCGGCGCGAACCAGTCCGCCTCGAGCGCATAGCCCTCCGCGCGCATGTCCCGGATCACATCCGCAAAATCCTGCTCGACGAAATACGGCATCAGGAAACGATCGTGCAGCACCGTGCCCCAGCGCACCAGGGCGGCCGGTGCATAGGGCTTGCGCCAGAAACGCGCCACCATCGCCCGCAGCAGCAACTGCTGAGTAAGGCTCATGCGCGCGTGCGGCGGCATCTCGAAGGCACGCATCTCCAGAAGCCCCAGCCGCCCGGTCGGCCCCTCCGGCGAATACAGTTTGTCGATGCAAAATTCGGCCCGATGCGTGTTGCCGGTGACGTCGGTCAAGAGGTTACGTAGCAGCCGATCCACCAGCCAGGGCGCGACTCGTTCGCGGCCCTCCGGGAACTGCCGGAAGGCGATCTCGAGTTCGTACAAGGAGTCGTTGCGCGCTTCGTCGAGGCGCGGCGCCTGGGAAGTGGGACCGATAAATAAGCCCGAGAACAGATACGACAGCGAGGGATGGTTGTGCCAATAACTGAGCAGGCTGCGCAGCAAATCCGGGCGGCGCAGGAAGGGCGAATCCTCGGCGCGCGCGCCGCCGAGCACGATGTGATTGCCGCCGCCGGTACCGGTGTGGCGGCCGTCCAGCATGAACTTCTCGCTCGCCAGGCGCGACTCGCGCGCCGCCTCGTACAAGTGCGTGGTGCGCTCGACCATCTCGTCCCAGCGCGACGACGGCTGGACGTTGACCTCGATCACACCGGGATCCGGGGTGATGCGAAAATTGTTGAGCCTGGGATCGCCCGGCGGCTCGTAGCCCTCGATGATGATCGGCTGTTCGAGCGCTTCGGCCGCCGCTTCGACCGCGCCGAGCAATTCCAAGTAATGCTCGAGCTCTTGCGCCGGCGGCATGAATATGTGCAGCACTCCGCCGCGCGGCTCCGCGCACATGGAGGTTCGCGCCAGCTTGGCGGCGGACTCGCCGCGGACCGGAAGAGTTTCCTCGGCCAGCGGCGCGCGCGCGCCATCGTGCTCGCGGATCTGCCGGCGGATTTCGGCGTGCGTCTGCAGCGCGGGCATCCTGCGCGACGGGTCCGGGGCGTGAATGAACGGATAGTCCTCGGGGGCCGCCCAAGGCTGCGACTCGAGCGGCAAGCGATAGCCGATCGGCGAATCGCCGGGAATCAAGTAGCAGCGCTCGCTGCGCAGAAACCAAGGTCCGGTCTGCCAGCGGCGGCCATCGGGGGTGCGCGCAATCGGCAGCACGTGGCCGATGACGGCGTCGAGACCGCGTTCGAACACCTGGGCAAGACGCGCGCGCTCCAAGGGGTCCGTGAGCTGCGATTCCAAGGGATCGACGTTCACCGGCAAGCGGCGTTCGCGCCACAGGTAGTAGAACGCGTCCTCGTAAGCGGGAAACACATACTTGGAATCGAATCCCAACTCGAGCGCGACGCGCTCAAGAAAACGCTGCGCGCCCGCTTCGGTCACTTGAGCGGCGCCGTTCTCGTCGGCTATCAAGTGCGGCTGGGTCCAGAGAGGCTCGCCGTCCTTGCGCCAATAACAGTTCAGCGACCAGCGCGGCAATTGCTCGCCGGGATACCATTTGCCCTGGCCGAAATGCGCCAATCCCAAGGGCGCGTATTTTTGCTTCAGCCGGCGATAGAGTTCGGCCGCCAGCTTGCGCTTTTTCGGGCCGAGCGCGGCGGTGTTCCATTCCGCCCCGTCCGGGTCGTCGATGGACACGAAGGTCGGCTCGCCCCCCATGGTCAAACGCACATCGAGAGCTTCGAGCTCCGCATCGACCGCATGCCCGAGACGTTCGATCGAGTTCCACTGCGCGTCGCGGTACGGCAGGGTGACTCGCGGCGCCTCCCAAATTCGCCGCACGCTCATCCGGTGTTCGAACGTGGTTTCACACTCGTCCACGGCCCCGCTGATCGGCGCCGCCGAGGAGGGCTCGGGAGTGCACGCGAGCGGAATATGCCCCTCGCCGGCGAGCAGACCGGACGTCGCATCGAGCCCGATCCAGCCGGCGCCCGGCAAATACACTTCGCACCAGGCGTGCAGATCGGTGAAGTCCTGCTTGGCGCCCACCGGTCCGTCGAGCGACTTCACGTCCGCAACCAATTGAATGAGGTAGCCGGACACGAACCGCGCCGCGAGCCCCAGATGGCGAAACAATTGCACCAAGAGAGCCGCCGAATCGCGGCAGGAACCCTTGCGCAGAGCCAGCGTCTGTTCGGGCAACTGCACGCCGGGCTCGAGCCGGATCACGTACTCGATGTCGCTGGCCACACGCCGATTGATCTCGACGATGAAATCAATGGTGGCGCGAGGGATACGGGAGATGCCCGCCAGGTAGTTCGAAACCGCCGCGGCGGCCGGCGCCTTGACCAGGTACGGAACCAATTCGCGCCGCTCGCCCGCCTCATATTTGAACGGAAATTGCTCCGCGTAGGGCGCCAGGAAGAAGTCAAAGGGATTCTGCACGGTCATTTCCGCGATCATGTCGACTTCGACTTTAAGTTCGTGCGTCGGATCCGGAAACACCAGCCTCGCCAGGTAATTGGCCTGCGCATCCTGCTGCCAGTTGATGAAATGCTTGGACGGGTGGACCTTGAGCGAATAGGACAGAATCCGGGTTCTGCAATGCGGCGCAGGACGCAACCGGATGACCTGCGGGCTCAAGCCCACCTCCCGGTCATAGCGATAGTGGGTGACGTGATTCAAAGCAACGTGAATCGACAAGGAGCTTCTCCGGCCGCGGGCTTCAGCGGCAAGTGTATAACGGCCGTCGGCGGAACACGCCCCCGACCTCAAGCGATTAAAAGCGGCTCACCAGCACATTTTCCGAAAAGCGGGCGATAACGCGCATCGGCAAACCCTGCAGAACCAGAAGATCGTACGTTTCCCCGGGCATTTCCGCGTATCCCGCGTTCGATGAGCGCCAGCGGCTGGAAAACTCCGGCAAGGCCGCTATACCGAGCTCTGGAGCTTGCGACAGCCCCAGCGTGAATTCATCGCGATAATCGACCAAGACCACCGGATGCTGCAAATAAAACGGCAGCGACTGATCGTACATTTGAACCGCATACACCGTCGCCGCCCCCGGGTGCTCGGCCTTGAGCGCCAAAGCCAGATCCTTGGCGCTGAAGAACCTCTGTGCGCCGTGCGCGGCAATGAGTATGGTGCACGCCGCCAGGAACCATCCCACACACAGCACGGCGAGGGAGACCTCAAGGCGGCCGCGCCGCGCCAAGACGATGCCCGCGATGGCGATCGCCGCCAGCAGCGCCGCGGTCCAAACGACGATGTGGCGCAGCTCGAGCGCCAATGCACGGCCGGCCGGCGAGGTCCAGATCGCGCTCAAGTACCCGAGCATGCCGATGCTCATCCCGAGGGTGAGCAGCGCACCCGCCGTCAAGCTGCGGCGCCCCGCGGCGGCATTCGGCACGGCATCCGGCGCGGCGCAAAGCAGCGCCAGTGCGGGAACCAGGGGGAGTACGTAAGGTATCAGCTTGGCGTCGGAGCAGGAAAAGAAAGCCCACACGAACACGCACCACACCCACAGCACGCGCTGTGGATCGAAGCTCCCGCGGGGCGCTCTCCCGCGCCCGAGCCCACCTAAGGCAGTGAGCGCCTGCGGCACCCAGGGAAGAATCCCGACGCCGAGCACGGGCAGAAAGTACCACCAATGCTCGGAGCGGTGTTCGACGGGCGTCAAAAAGCGCTGGAAGTGTTCGCGGATGAAGAAAAATCGGAGGAACGCCGGGTTGGCGCGCGCCGCGAGCACGAACCAAGGCACCGCGATCAGGGCGAACAGCGGCGCACCCCAGCGAAAGTTGAGGTGCCTCTTAAGCTCGCTGTCGCGCTGCCAGAGGCCGTAGATGACGAGAGTCGCCCCCGGGATCAATACGCCGATCAAACCCTTGGTCAGGACCGCGAGCGCCATCGCGGCCCAACAGCCGAGCATCCACGCGTCGCAGCGCCGCGGCCGGGCGCGCTGCGACTGAGCCAGGAGAAATGAACTCAAGGCGAGCAGTAGGAAAAGACTTAAACTCATGTCGAGCGTGAGCTGATGCCCGAGCAGCACGAACATGACTGAACCGACGCAGAAGAGCAGCGCCTTGACGCCGGCTTCGAATCCCCAGAGACGATAGCCGACGAGGAATATCGTCGCGAGCGACAGGTAGCCGGCAAGTCCGGTGCATAGCCTCGCCGTCCCTTCGCTCTCGCCGAAGCTCTTGTAGAAGAACGCCGTGATCCAATATTGCAGCGGCGGCTTTTCCAGATACGCCAAAGCGTTCAGGTGCGGGATGACCCAGTCGCCGCCGGCGAGCATCTCACGCGGAATCTCCGCATAGCGCCCTTCATCGGGCTCGTACAGCGGGCGGCCTCCGAGAAGCCCAAACCACAGCACGGTGAGACACAGCGCCGCACCGATGAGCGCTGGTCTCCCGCGATACCACTCGAGCCGTTCAATCGGCAAATTAACCCTTTTCGCATGTTGCGTTGCTAAGATAAGAGCACCGATGGCTGACCCATTGCACAAGGCCTGGATCAAATCGGCGAGTCTCGGGCTTGCCATTCTCTCATTCATTAATCTTTTCAACTACCTGGACCGCTATGTAGTCTCAGCCCTGGTGGAGAGCCTGAAGCATTCGGAGCTCGCTCTCACGGACGCCCAATTGGGATCGCTGATGTCGGGGTTCGTGATCGTGTTCATGCTGGTGGCGCCGATTTTCGGTGCGCTCGGCGATCGCCGCTCGCGGCCGCGGCTGATCGCCTTCGGCGTGGGCGTCTGGAGTGTGGCGACGGTGCTGTCCGGTTTCGCCGGAGGTTTCGCTACCTTGTTCGCGGCGCGCGCCTCGGTGGGCATCGGCGAGGCGGCCTATGTCACGATCGTCCCCAGCCTTCTGTCCGATTACTTTCCCTCAAGCCAACGCGGCCGCGTGATGGCAATCTTCTTCTGCGCCATCCCCGTGGGTTCCGCGTTGGGCTACGTCGTCGGCGGCCTGGTCGACGTGCATTTCGGCTGGCGCGCGGCATTTTTCGTCGCCGGAGTTCCCGGCTTGGTGCTGGCGATTCTGTGCCTCGGGTTGCGCGATCCGCCGCGCGGCAGTCAAGACGGCGAATCGCCCGCGCCGGCGCCGGCGGCTGCGCCGGCGCCGGCGGCTGCGCCGGAGCCCGCGCCCGCGCCCGCGCCCGCGCCCGCGCAGCCAAAGTCGACCTACCTCGCGCCCTATCGGCAATTGCTGCGCAACAGGCCTTACGTGCTCACGATTTTGGGTTATGCCGCCTATACGTTTGCGCTCGGCGGACTTGCCTTTTGGATGCCGGCCTTTCTCGAGCGCGTCCGCGGAATTCCGCGCCGCGAGGCGACCGTGAGTTTTGGCGCCATCGTCGTGATCACGGGATTCATCGGCACCTTCATCGGCGGTTGGCTCGGAGATTATTGCGCCAAGTATTCGAAGCAGGCGTATCTGTGGATATCGGCCATTGCCACCTTGGTGGCCGCGCCGTTCGCGTGGTTCGCGCTGACCGCGACATCCCCGACGCTATACCTCGTGTGCATGGTGATTGCGCAGTTGATGATGTTCTTATCGACCGGCCCCATCAATGCCACGATCGTCAATCTGGTGAAGCCCACCGAACGCGCCTCGGCCAACGCGCTCGGCGTGTTCACGATCCATGTTCTCGGGGATGTCCCCTCGCCGTGGCTGATCGGCAAAATGTCGGATATCTTTACTCTGTCGCAGGCGGTGAAGATCGTGCCGGTGGCCATCCTCGTTTCGGCCGGGATCTGGGGCTGGGCCGCGCGGGCTCAAGCGCGAACTTAAGCGTCCCCGGTAGCAGCGCCGCCCGTTCCGACGAGTGCTTCGATCGCTGTCACCGCGCGGGGCACGCCCTGCTCCTGCGCCATCGCGGCCCCCAGCGCTTGCGCCCGCTCGCGCACGCTGTCCTGCGCGGTGAATTCCAGCATCCCGGCCAGCGTCTTCGCGTCGATCTTGGCGGCGCGAATGTATTTCGGCGCGACCCCCGCGCCCGCGAGCCTGGCTGCCCAATAAAATTGATCCACGGCGACCGGCAGAGCAATCGAGGGCACTCCGGCGCGCGCCGCGCTGTGCGTGGTTCCGGCGCCCGCATGATGAATCACGGCCGACGTGCGCGGAAACAACCAGCTGTGCGGAATGCTGTCGATGACGAACATGTTGTCCGGCAGCATCGCGGCGCTGATCTTGCTCCACCCCGGATAGAACAGCGCCCGGCGGCCTGCGATGGCGGTCGTGATTTCGCCCAGGGCTTCGCGCCGAAAGAAACTCGACATGGCGCCGAATCCCACGTAAATCGGCGGCGGCCCCGCCGCTAGGAACTCGAGCAACTCGTGCGGAGCCTGCCAATCGACCGGCGGCAGCGGCCAGTGACCGGTGATCAAGTGCGACTCCGGCCAGTCGTCCGGACGCTTCACGAGATGCGCAGAGAAGCCATAGAGGATCGGAAACTGGTCCGCGAAGCTGCCACCATATTCCCCCCTCCCAAAGATTTCATCGCGTGCCGCCCGAGTCGCTTTGCCGTACAGAAATGCCATCAGCGCGTTCGGCGAGACCCCATAGCTCAGCCGGTTGACCCAGGCCGGCATTCGCATCGGGGGCAGAACCGGCGAGAGAAATTCCCGCGTCGCAGACGTGGGCTGCAGGCAGAGATTAATGGCCGGCTTGTGCAGCGCCTGTGCGACCGTGCGCCCCGTGACGGAGGCTAAGCCTGCGAAAAGAATCGCGTCCGAGCTACGCGCGTGCTCGGATACGCTCCTCATCCAAGAGGCTGTGTTCTCATTGACCAGCCGCAGACTTTGCGCGAAGGTCTTGAGCACATCCCTGCGGGACAGCTCCCGCAACGGATCATCCAGGCGCAGAATCGATTGCAGCTCGCCGGCAAGTGCCGCAACCGGCACGCCGAGCGCACGCGCCGAGCCTAAGGTTGATTGCTCCGTGAACAATTGCACCTCGTGGCGCGCGTCCATCAACCCGCGGCAAAGCGCAACCAGCGGCCGGGTATCCCCTTCACTGCCGTAAGTCACAACCGTAAAACGCATGCGGGCGCTAGCAGTGCGCAAAGAGCCTGTGCGACAGGCTCCTAATCGCGGGCCCGGGCGATCTCGGCGAAATAAGCATCGAAATCCGCGCGGCCCACGATGTCCTCCAGATCTACGATGAGCTTGCGCTGCCAATTCGGATATTCATGATTGGTGCTGGGGACATTGACGGGATCGACCATCCCCAGTAAATCCTCGATTTGCAACGCGACCAACGCGGTCCTGGAGCGCGCGAGATACACATGTACGGCTTGCGCGAATTCAGGCGTGAAGGGTTCGCCGGGCGAGTTGGGATGCGGCGGATTCAGGCCCTGTTCGCTGAGCGCCGCGAGCAGCGAGACGCGGTCGCGCTCGCGTTCCCGCTCGACTTCCTGTTCGACTTCGATGCTCGGATACACCTTGAGCTGCCGCTTGAGTTCGATGTCGCGTCCTTCCCAATAGCTGCGCAAGGTCGGCAGGTCGTGGGTGGTCGCGCTGGCGAGGGCTCGCGGCAGGTATTCATCGGGACGCCGGAACCGGCCGTCCAGCTTTTCGAACAACAGCACCTTGTAGTGATAAAGCCCGAATTCGGGCATGGCGCGGCGCATTTCGTCGGGCACGACGCCGAGATCCTCGCCGACGACCACGCAGGCAGAGCGCTTGCTCTCCAGCGTCAATGCCGTGAGCAAGAGGTGCAGCGGATAGTGGACGTACGCGCCCTCGACCGGCGAGTGTCCCGCCGCCACCCACCAGAGGCGGAACAGCGACATCACGTGATCCAAGCGCAGCGCACCGTAATAGCGCATGTTGTTGCGAATCAGGCTGATGAAACCCTGCAAATGCTGCGCTTGCATCACCACCGGATCCGGCGGCGGCGTTCCCCACCCCTGGCCCTTGAGCGCCAGCGGATCCGGCGGCGCGCCGATTTCGGCGCCCATGCGATAACCGGTCTGATCCCCCCAGGTCTCGGACCCTGAAGGATGCGCGCCCACCGCGTAATCGCCGTATAGCCCGATGGGCATGCCGAGTTCGCGGGTCAAGCGTTGAGCGGCCGTGAGCTGTTCGTGAGCCAGCCACTGCAGGTACAAGTAGAACTCCACTTGCAGCGGATGCTCGGCCGCGAATTGCAGCGCCGCGGGCCCATCTGCCGCATGGTACTCGGCGGGCCAGGAGAGCCAGCCTGAGGCCGTGCCGCGCGTCGCCCGGAAGTATTGATCGAGCGCATCGAACCTGGCATGCAGTTCGAGCAGCGGCCCGCCGGCCGACACGAAGCTGCGAAAGGCCGCGGCACGCGCCGTTCCCCGCGCCAAGTGCCGGTCGCGAAAATCGCGGAACAGCAACTCGAAGATCTCGAACTTGGCCTCCGCGACGCCGTGGTAGTCGACGTGCGCCGCCGCGCGCAGCGCGCTCAATCGATCCAAAAATTGCGGCTCGTCGACTCGGGCGCATGCCTCCGGGCATTCCTGAAATTCCGGCACCGCAGGCACCGAAATATAGAGCAGATTGAGGAAGTGCCGGTTCGACGCGCTATAGGGACTCGCGCGCTTGGGGTCGGCCGGCGCGAGCGCATGCAAGGGATTCAAGCCGATGAAACCCGCGCCGCGTGGCGCGAGCCAGCGAATCAAGGTATTCAAGTCGCTGAAATCTCCGATGCCCCAGTTCTCAGCGGAGCGCACCGTGTAGAGCTGCACCGCAACGCCCCACAGGCGCCGTCCCTGACGGATCGCGGCAGGTTCGTAACACCCGTCCGGCGAGACAATGGCCAAACAGCGGCCGGCGCAACCTGCGCCGATTTTCACCTCGAGTTCGTGATATCCCGGCGGCAGCTCCAGAGGCAGCTCGAATCGCCGCCGGGTGATCCAAGAGCCTTCGACTTCGCCGCGCCATATTTCCGGACAATCGGCGGTGGATATGACGCCGCTGTGCTTGTCCCCGCGTTCCAGAATCAGCGTCCAGACGAGAGCAGCGCCGAAATCTCGCGCCGAGACATTCAAATCGACGCCGATGCGCTTGCCGTGTGCCGCTGCAATGGGCGGCAGCAAGGTGCCCCAGCGGTCGATTTCCAATTGGCCGAGTTCAATCGCGAGCGCGGACGGATCGTCCACCGTGCAGCCCATGGCGCGCAGGATGTCGGTCTTGGTTTCCCGGCTGAAGTAACGCAGCTCGCCGCGGTAATCATGATAGGCGTCGCCGATCCCTCGCAGCCGCGCCATCCTGTCGATCAAATGGTCACTCAAGGATCAGCACTCCAATAGCGCGGCGCTGCTCATGGCGAGCGGATAGGGCGACTCGATGGCCAGGCTCGTCTCAAGGGGACGGTCGCGAGCCGTGTCGAACGTGAGGACCCAGGGAACGCCGCCCGGCGGCGCGGGGAGAACGAATGCCTGCTCCGCATCTCCGGCGTTGAGCAGCAACAACAGCCGGCCGTTCGGGTGGCTGCGCTTGCCGAGCGAGATACCTAAGCAGCGCAATGACTCCTCATGCCAGTCATCCAGCGTCATTTCCCAGCCGCGGGCGTGCAGCCAGCTCACATCTTTCACGCCTGCGCGCAAAGCAGCTCCCTTGAGGAACGTTTCGCGCCTGAATTCGACGTGCTCGCGGCGCACTCGCGCCAACAGGCGCACGAAATCCACCAAGTCCCGGTTCGCGCGGCACAGATCCCAGTCGACCCACGCGATCGCATTGTCTTGGCAGTAGGTATTATTGTTGCCCTGCTGCGTACGTGCAAATTCGTCGCCGGCTTGCAGCATCGGCACGCCCTGCGATAGAAACAGCGTGGCCAATAAATTGCGCATTTGCCGTTTGCGCAAAGCCGCTATGGCCGGATCCTCCGTGGGACCCTCGACGCCGCAATTCCAGCTCAAATTGTTGTGATGGCCGTCGGCATTGTTTTCGCCGTTGGCCTCGTTGTGCCGCGTGTTGTAGGAGACGAGATCGTTCAAAGTGAAGCCGTCGTGCGCCGTCACGAGATTGATGCCCGCGGTGGGCTTGCGGCCGTTGTGCCGGAAAATATCGCTCGACCCGGCAAATCGTTCGGCGAACTCCCCGACTCTGCCGCTGTCGCGCCGCCAGAATGCGCGCACCGTATCGCGGTAGCGGTCGTTCCATTCGGACCAGCCGGCGGGAAATCTGCCGAGCTGATAGCCGCCCCAACCGACGTCCCACGGTTCCGCGATCAGCTTGATATAAGCGAGCGAGGCTTCGGCGCGCAGCGACTTGAAGAACGGGGAGTTCTCGTTGAAGCCGCGGCCATCGCGCGCCAATACGGTCGCGAGGTCGAAGCGGAAACCGTCGACGTGCATGTCCTCGACCCAATACTTGAGGCACTCGATGATCAGCGACCGGACCTCTGGATGCTCGCAACTGACGGTATTGCCGCAGCCCGTAACGTTTTCGTAATGGCGCTTGTCCTGCATCAGCCGGTAGTACACCGGATTATCGAGCCCCTTGAAACTGAGCGTCGGTCCGGCTTCGTTGCCCTCGGCGGTATGATTGAAGACCACATCCAGAATGACTTCAATGCCCGCCTCATGCAGCGCCTTGACCATGGTCTTGAACTCGACGACGGCATCGTGCACCGCATATTCGTTGGCCGGTGAAAACCATGCCGCCGGGTTGTAGCCCCAATAATTCTTCAGGCCCCGATCGCGCAAGAACGGTTCGCTCAGGAAGGATTGGCACGGCAGCAACTCGACCGCGGTCACGCCGAGCGACTTCAGGTGCTGCAAAACCTCGGGCGTCGTCAGCCCGAGATACTTGCCGCGCCAGCTCTCCGGAACCTTTGGATGCAGGCGGGTGAAGCCTTTCACGTGCAATTCGTAGATCAGGCTATCGCGCCAGGGCGTCGCCGGGGGTCGATCGCCGTTCCAGTCGAAGGAAGGGTCGATGACCCGCGAGCGCAGCGGCAGTGCGGCGGACAGTTCGCGCGCGAACGGGTCGATCAGGGCCGCGCTCGGATCGAACCTAAGACCCTTCTCCGGTTCCTTGGGGCCGTCGGCGCAAAAGGCGTAGTGAGTTCCCGGACCCGCGCGCCGCGGCGAGAGCAAGCCGTGCCAGATGTTGCCGGTGCGGGCCGGCAAGTCGTAGCGCGCCGTCTCGGCGCCGCTCACGGCATCGAAAATACAGACCTCGATGCGCGTCGCATGGCTCGAGAACACCGCAAAGTTGACGCCGCCCCTGGTGAACGTGGCGCCCAAGGGCCGCGGCAAACCCGCCTGGATGAGCTTCACGGTACGTGAGGTGCGATGAAAAACATCGCTCCGAGCGGCGGCAAGTTGACCTTCAGCGTGTGGCGCTGCCCGTGCAGCGCCTCGGGTACTGCGTGCGCCTCAGGCTGAGTGTTGTATCCGGAACCGCCGAACCGCACATCGTCCGAGTCGAATATCTTGCGATACTCGCCGGCATCGGCCACGCCGATCGCATAGAGGTCCCGCGGCACCGGAGTCGCATTGAACAGGCAGATGATCGGCGCCCCCGCATCCGGACTTAAAGGCAGCCGCTGGAACGCCCAGACGCTCGACGCCGCGTTATTCAAATCCATCCACCGAAATCCCTCGTGCTCGCAATCGCTGCCATGGAACTCCGGAGTGGTGCGGTACAGATGATTCAACTCGCGCGCGCAGGCTTGCAAGCCCTGATGCGCGGGATCCTTGAGCTGCAGCCAGTCGAGTTGCTCGTACTCGCGCCACTCCTGCCGCTGCCCGAATTCGCTTCCCATGAACAAGAGCTTCTTGCCCGGATGCGCGCACATGTAGGCGAGCAACAGGCGAAGGTTGGCGCGCTTCTGCCAGTCATCGCCGGGCATTTTACCGAACAGCGATAGTTTGCCGTGCACCACCTCATCGTGGGATATGGGCAATATGAAGTTCTCCGACCACGCGTAGACGAACGAGAACGTGATCAGCTGGTGATTGTATTGCCGGTACACGGGGTCGAGCGAGACGTAGCGCAACGTGTCATTCATCCATCCCATGTTCCATTTGAAGTTGAATCCGAGCCCGCCATGCTCGGGCGGCAGGGTTACGCCGGGGAACGCGGTGGACTCTTCGGCAATGGTCAGTATGCCGGGGAAGGCGCGGTGCAGGGCATCGTTCATCTGGCGCAGAAAGTCGATGGCCTCGAGATTTTCGCGTCCGCCATGCCGGTTCGGCAGCCACTCGCCGGACTTGCGGCTGTAGTCGAGATACAGCATCGATGCGACCGCGTCGACGCGCAGCCCGTCGACGTGGTAGCGATCCGCCCAGAACAAGGCGTTGGCGATGAGGAAATTGCGCACCTCGTAGCGTCCATAGTTGAAAACCATGGTGCCCCATTCGCGGTGTTCACCGAGGCGCGGATCCGCGTGCTCGTAGAGCGGCGTTCCATCGAATCGTGCCAGGCCGTGCGCGTCGCGCGGAAAATGCGCCGGCACCCAATCGAGGATCACGCCGATGCCGGCCTGATGACAGCAATCGACGAAGTACATGAAGTCCCGCGGCGAACCGTAACGCGAGGTGGCCGCGTAATATCCGGCTACCTGATAGCCCCACGATGCATCGAGCGGGTGCTCGGCCACTCCCATCAGCTCCAGATGCGTGTACCCCATATCCTTGACATAGGGGATGAGCTGATCGACCGCCTCGACCCAGTTCATGAAGGGCGGGCGCCGCGCATCCCATGGCCGCCGCCAGGAACCCAGGTGAACTTCATAGATGTTGAGCGGGCGGCGCCGCGGATCGGCTCGCTCGCGCAGCGCGATCCACTCGGCGTCATTCCAGGTGTGTTCGTCGAGCGAGGCGACCAGCGAGCTGTTCTCGGGACGCAGCTGCATGGCGAAGCCGTACGGATCGGCCTTGAGGAACAAGCGTCCGTCGCGGCCGCGAATCTCGAACTTGTACTCGGTGCCGGCTCCCAAGCCGGGGATGAAGGATTCCCAGATGCCCGAAGAGGCGCGCGGCCGCAAGACATGCACATCGCCGTTCCATTGATTGAACGGCCCGACGACGCTGACACGTTCGGCGTTCGGCGCCCACACGGCGAACAGCGTGCCGGCTGTGCCGCCGCGCACCCCCGGATGCGCGCCGAGTTTGTCGTAGATGCGCTCGTGCTTGCCCTCGCCGAACAGGTAGAGATCGAAGTCGGTGATCTGCAGGTCGCTCAAGATGGATTCAGCTTCAAATGACCGGCCGGACATCCCAGATGCGATCCGCGTATTCGCGCACGCAGCGGTCGCTCGAGAAGTACCCCATGCTCAAGCAATTGATGACCGCTTTGCGGCTCCACTCATCTTCCTGCGCATACAGGGCATCCACCTCTGCCTGCGCCGCGGCGTACGCCGCAAAATCCGCAAGCACCAGAAACGGCTCACCCTCGCCGAGAAGCCGCCGAACCACCGGCTTCGCATCGTCCGGACGGCCGGGCGAGAAGAACCCTGAATCGATGAGATCGAGCGTCGCCTTGAGTTCCGGGTTGCCCTCGAGCGCGCGCCATGGCTGGTAGCCCGCTGCCCGGCGCGCGGCGGCTTGCTCCGCGGTGAGGCCAAAAATGAACAGATTCTCGGCGCCCACGTGGTCGCGAATCTCGATATTGGCGCCGTCGAGCGTGCCTATGGTCAGCGCGCCGTTGAGCGCGAGCTTCATATTCCCGGTACCCGAGGCCTCCATGCCGGCGGTCGATATCTGCTGCGATAAATCGGCCGCGGGCATGATCAGCTGCGCGAGCGAGACATCGTAATCCGGAAGAAACACCACCTTGAGCTTGTCGCGCACGGACGGATCCGCGTCGACGGTGCGCGCCACATTGTTGATGAGCTTCACGATGTCCTTGGCCATCACGTATCCCGGCGCGGCCTTGCCGGCGAAGATCACGGTTCGCGGCACGATATCCGCCTGCGGATTGCCGCGGATGCGCCGGTAGCGCATCACCACGTACAGCAGGTTCAACAGCTGGCGCTTGTACTCGTGGATCCGCTTCACTTGCACGTCGAACATCGAATCGGCGCTTATCTCGACGCCGGTGCGGCGCATCACCTCGTCCGCCAGCCTCTTCTTGTTGGTGCGCTTGACGCCGCGAAAACGCCGCCGAAACTCCGGTTCGTCGGCGGCGGCGGCCATGCGCGCGAGCTCTTCGAGATCGTTTTCCCAGGCATTGCCCAGCCGCTCCGTCAGCAATGCCGAAAGACCGGGGTTCGACTGCTTCAGCCAGCGCCGCACGGCGATGCCGTTGGTCACATTGACGAAGCGATCCGGATATATTTCCACGAATCCCGCAAACACGCTCTTGCGCATGAGTTCGGAGTGAAGTTGCGCCACGCCGTTGACGTGGTGGCTGCCGATGACCGCCAAGTGCGCCATGCGCACCCGGCGCTCGCCCTCCTCGGTGATGATCGACACGCGCCGCTCCCGCTCCGGATCCCGCGCGAAGCGCGCCGCCACCGCGTGCAGGAAATCGCGATTGATCAGATAGATGATTTCGAGATGCCGCGGCAGCAGCCGCTCGAACAGCGCCACCGGCCAGCTTTCCAGCGCTTCCGGCAACAGAGTGTGATTCGTATAGGAAAACACCCCCGTGGTGATGCCCCAGCTTTCCGCCCAGGTGAGTCCGTGCTCGTCGATCAGGAGCCGCATCAGTTCCGGGATTGCCAACGCCGGGTGCGTATCGTTCAATTGGATGGCAATCGCATCCGGCATGGACAGGAGCGTCCGCCCCTCGCTCAAGTGAGTCGCCAGCATGTCCTGCAGGCTGGCGCTGACGAAGAAGTACTGCTGCTTGAGGCGCAGCTCCTTGCCCTGTGGCGTGGAATCGTCCGGATACAGCACTCTCGACAGGTTCTTCGCCGCGACTTGCTCGCGCACCGCGGCGGTGTAATCGCCGGCATTGAAGGCATCGATGTGAAACGGCGTGATGGCGCGGCCGGACCAGAGCCGCAGTTGATTGACCGTCGGCCCGCGATTGCCGGGGACCAATTGGTCGAAGCCGATGGCGTACATGTCCTCGGTGCCGACCCATCGATGGGCTTCTCCCGCCCCGGCCGACGGCGGCGCCTCGCTACGGCCGCCGAAGCGTACGGTGTAGCGCGCATTGCCGCGCGGCATCTCCCACACATTGCGCAACCGCAGCCAGCTGCTCGCAATCTCGCGCTGACCGCCGTCGGCGGCCATCACCTGGGTAAAGATCCCGTAATCGTAGCGAATACCGTAGCCGATCGCGGGGTACTGCAGCGTGGCGAGGGAATCCAAGAAGCACGCGGCCAGGCGGCCCAAGCCGCCGTTGCCCAAACCCGGGTCCACCTCTTGGGCGGCAATGTCCTCGAGTTCGTATCCCATGCTGCGCAAGCTCACGCGCGCCTCCTGCACGAGATCCCCTTCCATGCTGGACAAGGCATTCAAGAGCGATCGCCCGGGCAGATACTCGACCGACAGATAGCACACCCGCTTGACGTGGGCATTCGCCACGCGCCGCTGCGTGGCGAGCCAGCGCAGTGTCAATTCCTCGCGCACCGCGAGCGACAGCGCATCATAGATATCCCGGGGCGTCGCCTGATCCGGATTCTTGCCCATGGCGCGCGTCAGACGATCGAGAAGCGCCGCCTGCAGCATTCCTGGCTGAAGCGCAACGTTTCTACGCGTCGCGAACTGGGTATCATCAATCGAATCCATACTGGGGGTTATTATAGGGTCGTTACTTGGCCAGGCGCTGAAACTCTCGTTTCGGAGCATACGTTGACTGGAGCTTTACTTGCCTTGAGCGTGGCTCTGATGCTCGGCGGATGCACGACGCTGCAGAGGGCGGTTCCGGCCCCGGATTCCGCTGCGGCGCTGCCGGCCGCGCCGCGCTCGGCGCCGGCAGCGGCGCCCCGAGACCCGAAATCCCTCATGGTCGAGAGCGCGATCGCCATGCTCGGCCAGCCCTATCGCTTCGGCGGCGCGGCCCCCGGCGGGTTCGACTGCAGCGGGTTGGTGGTGTACGCCGCGGGCGCCGCGGGGATCCTCTTGCCGAGAACCGCAGCGGAACAACTGCACGCCGGAGTGCCCGTGCCGCGCTCGCAGCTTGAGCCCGGCGACCTCGTCTTCATGCGCCTGAAGCACAAGGAATTGCACGTGGGCATCGCGATCGGCGGTGAACGGTTCATTCACGCCCCGGCAAGCGGCGGCCATGTGCGGATCGATTCGCTGGCCGCGCCGCCCTACCCGGCCGGCTTCCTGCGCGCACGGCGCGTCATCCGCGACGCGGACGAGCCCGCGGAACCCTAGACGAGTTAGCTATACTGCGCGCTTGGCGCAGCACCATACGAAGGAAATCAGTCATGAAGCTCTATTACTCTCCCGGGGCCTGTTCGCTCTCGCCGCACATCGTGCTGCTCGAGACCGGCCTGCCGTTTACCACTGAAAAGACCGATCTTAAAACCAAGAAGACCGAGAAAGGCGTCGACTTTCTCACCATCAATCCCAAGGGGGCCGTGCCCACACTGGTATTGGATGACGGCAACGTGCTCACCGAAGGCCCGGCCATCGTCCAATATATCGCCGATCAAAAACCCGATTCCGGCTTGGCGCCGCGCGCCGGCACCTTGGAACGCTATCGGCTGATGGAAATCCTGAATTATCTTTCTTCCGAAGTGCACAAGAGTTTCGGCCCGCTGTTCAATCCGGCCACGACGCCTGATGCGAAGAAGGCGGCTGCGGACGTCGTCGGCAAGAAATTCGACTGGCTGAGCGGTTATCTCGGTGCCAAGAAATTCCTGCTGGGCGACACGTTCACGGTGGCGGATCCCTATCTCTTTACGATGCTCGGCTGGACCCGGCACGTCGGAATCGAACTCGGCAAATGGCCGGTGCTCGCGGCCTACGAGTCGCGCGTCGGCCATCGGCCCAAAGTGCAGGAAGCGCTCAAGGCGGAGGGACTGATCAAGTAGACGTCGAGGCTGAACCCTAAGCTTCAGTTCGCCGCGATATCCACGACTTCGCTGGTCACCGCGGCGAATTGCAGGGATGCGAGCCGTGCGTACAGGGGACTTTGCAGCAAGAGCTCGGCATGCGTTCCCACCGCGATCTTGTGCCCGTGATCCATCACCACGATGCGATCCGCCTTCAGCACGGTCGCGAGCCGGTGCGCGATGATGATGGTGGTGCGCCCGCGCATGAGCTTTTCGAGCGCCTGCTGCACCAAGCGCTCGGATTCCGCATCGAGCGAGCTCGTGGCCTCGTCCAGCAGCAGAATCGGCGGGTCCTTGAGGATGGCTCGCGCCAGCGCGATGCGCTGCCGTTGGCCGCCCGACAGCCGCGTGCCGCGTTCGCCTAAAAAAGTGTCGTAGCCTTGCGGCAGCTTGCGCAGGAACTCGTCCGCCGCCGCGGCAACGGCGGCGGCCTCGATCTCAGCCTCGCTCGCGGCGGGCCGCCCGTAGCGAATGTTTTCGCGCGCGCTCGCGCCGAACAGCACGGTGTCCTGCGGCACGAGACCGATCTGCGCCCGAATGTCCTCGGGGCGCAAATCGGCCAGGCGCAGTTCATCGATCAAAACTCTGCCGGAGTCCGGATCGTAGAAGCGCAGCAGCAGCTGAAACGTCGTGCTCTTGCCTGCGCCCGACGGACCCACGAAAGCGATGGTTTCGCCCGGAGTCACGTCCAAACTGAAGTTGGCAAGCGCCGCGGTTCCCGGCCGCGACGGATAATGGAAACTGACATTGTCGAAGCGGATGGCGCCGCGGACGCGCGGCGGCAACTCCAGCGGCCGCGGCGGGGCGCTGATCGCCGGCCGCGCCTGCAGCAGTTCCGCGAGCCGCTCCATCGCACCGGCTGCGCGCTGCATCTCGCCCCACATCTCGGTGAGCGCCGCGGCCGAGCTGCCGACGAAAGCCGCGTAGAATAGAAACTGCGTGAGCTGGCCTCCCGTCATGGTTCCGGCAAGCACCTGATGCGCGCCCAGCCACAGCACGTAGGTGATGCCGGCGAATACCAGCATGATGCCGACCGCCGTGAGCGCGGCCCGCACCTTGGTGCGGCGTATGGCGGTCGTGAAGCTGTTCTCGACTGCCTGGGCGTAGCGTTCGCTTTGCAGCTCCTCGAGCGTAAAGGCTTGCACCGTCTGGATCGCATTCAGCGTCTCGCCCGCGAGGCCGCTGCTGTCCGCGATGCGGTCCTGCGAGGCGCGCGACAATCCGCGCACGCGCCGGCCGATGACGATGAGCGGAACCACGACCACCGGGATCAGCACCAGGATGACGCCCATGAGCTTCGCACTGGTGATGGCGAGCAAGACCAGCGACCCGATCAGGGTCAGGGTCGAACGCAAAATGATGGACAAATTGACGCCCGATATCGCCTGCACCAGCGTGGTGTCGGTGGTCAGGCGCGACAGCACTTCGCCGACCCGGGTGGTCTCGTAGAATAAGGGATCCATGCGCACCACGCGCCGGTACACGGCGGTGCGCAAGTCGGCGACCACGCGCTCGCCGAGCCAGGTCACGTAAAAGAAGCGCAGCGCGGCGCTCACCCCGAATATCACGGCTGCCACCATGAGTCCCATGAACATCCGATTGGTGGTGCCCGCGTCCTTGGCGGCCAGCACGTCGATCACCCGCCGCAGCGCCAGCGGCAGCGCCAGCATCGCCGCGGTTGCGACCAAGAGCGCGACGGCCGCCGCCGCCGCCCTGCCGCGGTAGGGCTTGAGGAACGGCAACAGGGCCTTGAGCGGAGCGGGCGACTTGGCGCGCGGACGATCGGCGGTGCTGCTCATATGCTAATGATCCTATAACTTCCGCATTTGCGTTGCATGCCCGCAACGCGGGCAACCGGCCGATTCGGCGACGATTGCCTTTCCGTTGCGGGGCCGCTATCGTGCCAGACATCAGGGATAAAGCGCGCTCTGCGAGTGCGCCGTTTAAAATCAATAAGGGGATGCATCATGCTGAGATGTCGGCAGTTTCACGCGTTGCTAGTGGTATACGCGCGCGCCTGTGCCCCCTGGGCTCTTGCGGGCGCCGTCGCGGCCGGCAGCTCGGGTCTCGCCTTGGCGGAGCCTGCGCCAACCGCGGCCGATGAGACTGCCCCGGCCGCGGCCCCGGCGGCCGAGGCCGTGGGTCCGCTGCAGGAAATCGTCGTCACCGCCACGCGCCACGAGGAAAGCTTGAGCAAGGTGCCGATCAGCGTCACGGCGTTGACTCAGGATGCGATGGATGTGCGCGGCATCAAGGACTTCCAGGACGTCGCGCGCTTCACGCCCGGCGTGCAGATCGACAACTCGGGTACCAATAACATCGCGATTCGCGGCATCGCCTCCACCGGCGGCGCCGGCACCACCGGCATCTACCTCGACGACACGCCGATTCAGATGCGCGCGCTCGCGTTCAATCCCGACGAAGCCTTGCCGAAATCCTTCGACCTCGACCGCGTCGAAGTGCTGCGTGGCCCACAGGGTACTTTGTTCGGCTCGGGCTCCGAGGGCGGCACGGTCCGCTACATCACGACCCAGCCCGCCTTGACGGGGACGACCTTCTACAGCCGCGAGGAAGTCTCGTACACCGAAGGCGGTACGCCGAGCTACGAGGCAGGCATCGCGGCGGGGACCCCGTTGATCGACGGCGTCCTCGGCATCCGCATGACCGCGTGGTACCGCAACGACGGCGGCTGGATCGATCGCATCGATCCTTATACGCTCGAAACCCAGCAGAAAAATGCGAACTACGATCAGACCGAAATGTTCCGTATCGCGGCCGTTTGGGCGCCGGCCGAGGGCTGGACCGTCACGCCGAGCTTCTATTACCAGGATCGATACCGCAACGACGTCGAAAATTACTGGGGCCTGTATTCGAATCCGAGCGACAACCGGTACTTCGATGCGAACCCGACACAACGGCCCGATCCTGACATCTACAACGTCACCGCCATTAAAGTCGAAGGCGATCTCGGTGCCGCGAAGCTGATTTCGAACACCTCGTACTTCAGGCGCGCGGAAGTCACAGGCTACGACGGCACCATTTATAACCTGGGCTTTTATCAAGAGTTCTTCAACGGCGGCTTGGCCGCCAACGGCGGCGGCATTCCCAGCCCTTTGATAGACGGTACCGGTATACACCTGCCGAGCTGCGCGCAGCAGGCGGCGATCGAGCAGGCGAATGCACAGCCGGCGCAGCCGTGCATGACGAGCTATTACTCGCCGGCCTCGATCAACAACGACCAGCAGAACTTCGCTCAGGAACTCAGGCTGCAGTCGAACGACCCGGCCGCACGGCTGATCTGGACCACCGGCTTGTTCTTCGGCATGAACCACCAGCAATATCTCGAGCAGATCCACGATCCCGAGCTCAATGCATTCAGCGAAGCGGTCTCCGGGCTGCCTTACGGCCAGAACTTTTTGTGCACTCCGCCCGGCTGCGCCACGCCGACACCGACGCTCTATGATCCGCGCTTCCCGAACGACTCGTATTTCCTGCAGACCTTCTCCGAGGACAAGCAGCTCGCTTGGTTCGGCGAGGGGACCTTCTCGTTCACGGACCAATGGAAGACGACGGTTGGCCTGCGCTTTTCGAGAACCGAATTTTCGTTCAATACCCTGACCGGCGGCCCGCAGTTGTTCCTGCCGGATCAGGCCAATCAGGGCGACAAGAAGGAGACCTCCTTCACGCCGAAGGTCAGTCTTTCCTATCAGTATGATCCCCACAATCTTTACTATTTCACGTACGCGAAAGGCTTTCGTCCGGGCGGCGCCAACAATCCCGTTCCCTACGCCGCTTGTTCGATCGACTTCCAGAATTTCGGCATCAAGAACTCGCCGGCGACGTTCAATTCGGACACCGTCGACAGCTTCGAGGTCGGAGCCAAGAACAATCTGGATAACCGCGTAAAAATCGCCAGCAGCATCTACTACATCCGCTGGAACAACATCCAGCAAACCGTGGTACCGCCGATTTGCGAGATCTCGTTCATCGACAACCTGGGCCAGGCGGTCGCCAAGGGCGCCGATATCCAGGCCGATGTCGCGTTCACCGATGATTTCACGGCTGAAATCGCCGCGGGCTACACGGATGCCCGCTATACGAAGAATGCGACGCTGTCATCGAGCGAACTCACCGGGCCGGTCGTCTCGGCGGGCGACGCGATCACGGGCCAGAGCGGCCAGCCCGCCTCTCCCTATACCGTCACCGTGGGCCTCGAGTACAAATTCGCGGTAGCCGAGCATGAGTCGTTCGTCCGTGTGGACGATGAATACGAAAGCCGCTCGAAATGGGAGTCGCCGGGCCAGGATCCCTCGACGCTGCAATATGATCCGAATAATTACACGCTGTCCCCGACGCATTTCGCTTCGTTTCGCGCAGGAACGAGTCTCGCCGGGTGGAAACTCGAGGCATTCATCGACAATCTCACCGACTCGCACACGATCACCAACTACGAGTGGTCGATCAACGGCAATCCGAACGGCGGGACGGAGCCCTACAGCCGCCTGCAGCGCGAGTTCTCGTACCGCCCGCGCACCTTCGGGTTGACGTTCATCTTCCGCAGCAAGTGACCGCGCGTGGGTGCGACGCAACAACCGGCCACCGCACGCGCCCGACATCGCGGCGCGGCGCCATGACGCTTTTTGCATAGACATACAATTTAGAGGCGGGACGGTTGCGCATGTTTTACCGCGATGCTACTGTCCCCGGCGAGTCGAGTTATCTGACCATATAACAAATCGGCGGGGACAGTCATGCGAAGCACGCTCTCGAAGGCGATCACCGCGGCCGTCTGCCGGTACCTGTTGTTTTTTGGCATCGTCGCGGGCGGCGGCATGGCCCTTGTGTCCGGCGCGGGCGCGACCGAGGCGAATGCGTCGGATAGCGGTACCCCCGCGGCTTCCGGTGCGCTCGAGGAAATCGTCGTCACGGCGACGCGGCGCGAGGAGAGCATCAGCAAGGTGCCGATCAGCATCACCGCCATCAACGAGGATACGATCGATAAGAAGGGCATCAAGGACTTCCAGGATATCGTGCGCTTTACCCCGGGCGTCTCCATTGATACCTCGGGCACCAACGCAATTTCAATCCGCGGAATTTCCTCCTCCGCGGGAGCCGGCACCACCGGCATCTATATCGACGACACACCGATTCAGATGCGGGCGCTGGGATTCAATCCCGACGACACGCTGCCTAAGACCTTCGATCTGGACCGAGTTGAAATTTTGCGCGGGCCCCAAGGGACGCTGTTCGGTTCGGGGTCGGAGGGCGGCACGGTGCGCTACATCATGGCGCAGCCGAGCGTCACCACGGAATCCGACTACGCCCGCGCCGAGGTGTCCTATACGGAGAAGGGTCAGCCGAGCTACGAAGTGGGCGTCGCCCACGGCGGCCCGATCGTCGACGATGTGCTCGGCTTTCGCGCGAGTATCTGGTATCGCTACGATGGCGGTTGGATCAACCGCGTCGACGACAACACCGGCGCAACCACCGAAAAAAACGCGAACTACGCCAACACCGTCGCTGCACGTTTCGCTTTGTTGTACCAACCGGCGGAGGGGCTCAAGATCACGCCCAGCGTGACATTTCAGGACGCCCGCAAGAACGATGAGTCGACCTTCTGGCCCGCGTATTCGAACGTCAGCGACGGCGTGTTCAACAATGCAACGCCGGAGCGCATTCCGGTCCCCGACCTCTACTACCTTCCCGCGCTGAAAATTGTATGGGATTTGGGCAAGACTCAGCTGATATCAAACAGCTCCTACTACCATCGCGACGAGCTCACGGGCTACCAGGGCACGGTGTACGACCTGGCTTACTTCCAGAGTCAGAGTTGGCTGATCGGTTCCTGCGGATCCGCCTCGACGACGCCTGTTCCACCCTGTTCCTGGTACCCCTTAATCAATTCGAGCGGGATTCACCTGCCGGCGGGCTTCCAAAATGAAGTGACGCCCAATCAGATGACGAACAAGCAGGCCACCTGGACGCAGGAAATCCGCTGGCAGTCGAACGATGACTCGAGCGCGTGGAAATGGACGGTGGGCACGTTTTGGTCGCTGTCGAAGGAAACCAGCATCGAGGAGCTCAAAGATACGCAGATCATCCCGTTCTGGACTGCCCTTTTCGGCATACCTCCCAGTGCCTGGTTCTATCTCCCCCCGGCTACCGCCGGCAATTATTATTATTGCAACGGCCAGGGCACCCCAGGTCAGCCGATTCCGAATTGCGACATCTACTAAAACAACAACGTGGTCCAGGACCGCCAGATCGCCGGCTTTGGCGAGGCCACGTATAGCATCACCGACCGGCTCAAGCTCACCGCCGGCGCACGAATCGCGAAGCTGTCCGTGAGTCTGGAGCATTTCGCGGCCGGCCTGGAGAACTACGAGCCTAACTACGCCAGCGCGTCCGAAGGTGAAACCTCCTTCACTCCGAAACTCGGCCTGTCGTTCCAGGCGGATCCCCAGAACCTCTATTACACGACCTATGCCAAGGGTTTCCGCCCGGGCGGCGCCAACGCGACGCTGCCGCC